>UMIY01010383.1_pt1 | contig 22882 bp, 18 predicted proteins | sample 1965921 | NCBI WGS metagenome assembly UMIY01 (sample SAMEA4836134, study PRJEB28245) | human gut metagenome | biome: gut microbiome; material: fecal sample | place: Denmark | collected 2008
CTTTGATTCGGATGAGTTAGAATTAATGAGGTCAAAAATTTTTAATAGTTGTGAGAAAAGCTTAATTAATAATCAGGAGCATGATGTAATTATTGGTTCTGCGGGTGTGATTTTAATACTTTTAAAATATTATGAACATGTCAAAGATAAAAAAATATTATCATTAGCAGAGCGTTACGCCGATAAAATAATGAAGGATAGCATTAAAATTGAGAATGCTTTAGCATGGAAAAGTTCGTTTGCTAAACAACCACTTGGAGGTTTTGCACATGGAACATCTGGAATAATATTTGCATTTGCAAAATTATATAAATATGTAAAAAATGATAGCTATTTAGAAATAATTGAAAAAGGTATGAAGTATGAAGATATGTTATATAGGGATAGTGTAAAAAACTGGTCTGATAGAAGAGAAACAGATGATGGTATAAGATATGATGATTTAGAGAATCATATACCAGTTGCGTGGTGTCATGGAGCAAGTGGAATATTATTAAGTAGACTTTATATAAAAAATTTAGAAATACCATTAACAGAGAGTAGAAAATCTAGTATAGATTCAGATATTTCTAATGCAATAGAAACTAGCTTAAAGTTTGGATTTGGTAGAAGCCATTGTTTATGTCATGGTGATTTAGGAAATATAGAAATTTTAAATTATGCCAGCAGAGTAGTCGAGAAAAGAAAAATAAAAGAAAAATGCGACATATATATGGAGTATATTAAAGAAAATCTCATGAAAGGTAATTGGAAATGTGGAATTCCATATGATAATTCACCTGGTATCATGGTGGGTTTAGCAGGAATAGGATATGGAGTATTAAAAGTGTATAATCCAACAATACCATCTATCCTGATATTAGAATGAAACTTTATAATATGCTCAAAAAATCTTATTATTTTTATTTAACGAGTTAAATAGATAAAATTTGTAGCGAATAGTTGAGGTGATTTTATTTGAAAAAGGTTAAATTTATACAGCAGCTATCTGAGAGTGGGTGTGGAGTTGCTGCACTTTGTATGATACTAAACTTTTATGGTTGTAAAATTCATATTGCTGAGTTGAATAAAAAAATAAATGTTTCAAGAGATGGAGTATCTATAAAAAGTTTAATTAGTCTATCAAATGATTTTGGACTAAAATCTAAAGCTGTACAATTAAAGAATAAAAAAAGCTTAATATGTACAAAGGAAATTTTTCCTTGTATTTGTATAAAAAATAATAGTCATTATATCGTGCTTGAAAAAGTAAAAAATAATGATGTCGTATATATAGACCCTGAATTAGGTAGAATTAGAATATCCGTTGATGAATTTAATGAGTTCTTTAATGGAATAGTTATTATTTTTACACCCACTAAACAATTTAAAAAAAGGAAAAAAGGAAAGAATACAATAAATATATTAAAACTTGGGTTTTTAGATAAGAAATTAGTTTTAATTTTAGTATGTATTTCTTTATTAATTCAAATTTTGACACTGTTTACACCTTGGTTCACTAGATATATTATAGACGACGTTATTGGAAATAATCTTAATAAAGATATTAATTATTTATTTATTTGTTCAATAATATTTGTATTATTGTATGGAGTATTTTCCTATGTTAGAGCATTGTTGATTTCTATTTTGCAAAAAAAATATATTTATTCTTTTAAAAGAAAGATAGTAGAAAAAACATTTAAATTGCCGTTAAAATTTTTTGATATAAGACCGTCTGGGGAGATTATATCAAGAATAAATAACATAGATTTACTTCAACATAGTATTACAAATATGATTATGGCAATTTTTATTGATTTATTAACGATAATAATTTCTTCTTTAGCAATGATTAAAGTTTCGAGAGATCTTGCTATTATAAATTTTATACTTGGTTTTATTTTATGTATAATTGTATTCGTTTTACTTAAGATAGTAGATAAAAAAAACATAGATTCTATTGCAAGTAGAGAAAAGACGCAAAGTTATTTGATGCAAATTTTTTCTAATGTTTTACTAATAAAGACCTCAGTAGGATACCAAAGCAGTATAAAAAAATGGAACGAGTTTTATAATAGACAAATATCTTTAGAGTATAATAGAGAAAAAATATTGGGACTTTATCAAAGTTTTATGATGTCATATAGATTACTACCAACGTTTATAATATTGCTTATAGGGAGTTTTATTATAAATAGTGGTTTAATGACTACTGGTGAAATGATGGCTTTTATAACATTAACAAACATTTTTTTTAATCCATTAGCAACGATTATGCAAACAATTTTTGATTCTCAATATACGATATCAATAATAGATAGGTTAATGGAAATAACCCTAGATGATGATGAAATTACTGATAAGGGAAGAAACATATCTGAATTTGAAAAACTAGAGTTTAAAAACGTTAGTTTTTCATATAATAATAATTATGAAAATATGGTTGTAGACAATATTTCTTTTAAATTAAAAAAAGGACAAAGCTTATCAATTATTGGGAAAACTGGTTGTGGTAAAACTACAATTGTAAAGCTTTTGCTATCAATATATAGTCAATACAAAGGAAATATTTTACTTAACAATATAAATATTAAAAACTATAATTTGGATACCTATAGAAAGATCTTTGGCGTTGTACTTCAAGATCAAATGTTTTTTAATGATACGATTAGAAATAATTTAGATATTTCAAATGAACATACTGATGAGGAGATTTATTTAGCTTTAAAAATAGCGTGTTTCGATGAAGAAGTACAAAAAATGCCTTTTAATATACATACTCAAATAGGAGATAATGGGAGTAATTTATCTGGCGGGCAGAGGCAAAGATTAGCAATAGCGAGAGCATTACTAACAAAACCAAAAATAATTATTTTAGATGAAGGAACAAATCAATTAGATGCAATCACTGAAAATAAAATAATGAAAAAATTGAGAGATGAAAATATTTCACTGATATTAATTACTCATAGATTATCAAGCATTATTTTTTCTGATGAAATATTACTTTTAGATAATGGTAGGATAGTAGATAGGGGCACACATAAAGAATTGAAAGATAGAAGTGATTTTTATTGTTCGCTCATTGATAAACAATAAATTAATTAAAGTAAAATCAGTTACGATTTTCATAAAAGTTAGATGGTTTAATATAAATGATTATTTATAATGATTAAAAGGTGATTATGTTGTATATATTTATAACATAGAAAGGATTAGATAATGAAAAATAAAGTATGGCAATGCAAGATAATGGGGATTTTATTGGTAATTGTTTCTATAATACCGAACAAAGCATTAGCTAGTTCCGGGAATATAGAAATAAATTGTTCTACAGATCTATCAATAATAAACGATGAGCTGGAAGATATTCCTATATCAAATTTAGTGTCTTCTGAGATTGTATTTAAATATTTTGATGATGTAACCTGGATTCAAAGAGATGGTATTTGGTCATTATCAATTTCTCCTAAAAATTTTGTAAGAATGTCTTTTAGTAATGATATTTTGATAAAATCTTGGAACGAACTTAAGGAAAATTTTTCAAATGACTTACAGTGGTCTCAATATAAAGATAATGAGGATATATTATTTGAACAGTACAAATGTCATTTTTTCAAAGCAAAAATAAAAAACCGATGGAACATAGAACCGTTTAGAGAATCTATTGATCGGCTTTGTAACTAATTATTATACTTACCAAGCCATATAATAGATTTAGATTTAAAAGGATTTACTTAAAAATAGCTGAAGATTTAAGATAATCTCATAAGTTTAGTGTTAGAAATTAATCTTATAAGATAAGTCGATTTGAGACTGTGAAATAATTTGTGTATAGGAATTCCTCCTGATAAGATAATAATAATCAGGAGGAATTTTATGTCAAGAAAGATGTTGGAATCAAGAGGAAGTAAGGTAGCTAAAATGCTGATTGAGGAATATAAACATCAAAATACATAAGGCATTCAAGAAGTATTAAAAGAACTTCTAGGAGATACCTTGGAAGAACTTTTAAAAGTAAAATTAGATGAACATCTAGACTATGAATAAAAAATATTATAACTCAATACAAGAAAGGGTTCAAGTAAAAAACAGTTAAATCATCTTACGGAAATATAGATTTAAACATTCCTAGAGACATAGAATTATTCTTTGAACCAAAAATGTATGAAAAAGATATTTCTAACGTAGAAAACTAGATGATATCAATGTGCGAAGATGTATATCCTAACCTAATAATATCTACAGCTTATAAACTCGTTGGATATTATGGGTTGGGGCAGATCCTAAGCACAAGAGATATAACAAATTACATAAAAGATATTTATGGATTTGGTATATCAAAAATAATGGTATCAAAGATAACAAATAAAATCTACAACCCATAGAAGAATGACAGAATAGACCATTAGAAAAAGCCTACCTGTGGTATTCTTAGACATTATATATTACTATGTAAGAGAGAATAATATTGAGTAAAAAAACAGTATACATTGTTTTAGGATACAATCTTGAAGACTTTAAGGAGGTACTAGGAATGTACCAAAAAGGCAGACTCTGATAAGAAAGAATAAACCAAGTAATATTGGCTTTTAGTATTAAACCAGCTAAAAGAAAGAGGTCTAGAAGATATACTTATAGTTTCAAAGGATAACTTATCAGGCTTTAGTCAAGCCATAGAAGTAGCATATCCACAAACAGAAATACAAAAGTACATAATCTATCAAATAAGAAACTCCACAAAGTATGTATCATACAAGATATTAAAAAGTTAATAAAAGATTTGAAAACAGTATAATAAAGTATCCACAGAAGAGTTAGCCATAACAAATTTAGATATCTTTGAATATAAATGAGGTAAAAAATATTCAATGTGTGTAAGTTCTTGGAGAAATAACTGGACTGAATTATCGACATACTTCAAATATCCATAAGTAATAAGAAAACTAATATATACAACAAATGCCATGGAAAACTTCAATAGGCAACAGCAAAAAGCAAAACTATATTTCAAAATGATTATGCTCTGCAAAAAAATCTTAACCTAGTTATGGTAGATACTTCTAGCAAGTGAATCTATAGAATACGTAGTTGAGGTCAAGTATTATCTCAATTATCTATATTTTTGAAAGGATTTTTAAATTTAAGGAAAAAATAAGATATAAAATCAGCTGCAAATTTTCATGGGAATTTGATAGTTTATTAAGCCCGAGAAAATTAAGCTAAGCTCTATTTCTAATAGGAATGGACATAGAGGATGCAGATTCTTTAGTTTGTTTCCTCTATTTTTTTATATTGGTCTTTTAAGGAATAATTATAGGGTATAATTTAAAATTCAGTATATATAGGTGGTATTTAAATGAATACTAGTATCAAATTAAATAAAAGCATGATTACAGGTCTTCGAAGTACTTTTTAGATATTTTTAAATTGTATTACTTATATAACTCATTATTAAGATATCTATCGGTATTTTTTCTCAATTGAGTAAGCTCGTAAATCAAAGTATTCTTATTAGAGTAGTCTTTCATAAGAATATCTTTTTTACTTTTATATTCATCGTAAATATTTGATAATTCTTTTATGCTTAAATTTTTATACTTGTTTTTGTCTAAAGTAGTTAATGACTTTTCGTATGTGATAATTTGAGTTTTATATTCTGCATAAAATTCTTTATCTTTAGAGTTTGATTTATAGATTTCATAAATAGATTTATTTATTTGTAAAGTGTTTAAAGCTTCAATTGCAGTATAGATTTCGTTCAAATCTTTTTCTATATTCTTAATTTTATTTAAAGTTTTTTGCGTATTAATGGCTTCTTGTTGAAGTTTATTTTCTAGATCTATATTAGATGTCAGCCCATACTTTCTGAGTTGATTTAAAGTGTCAGCCATAGTATTCATATTGTGTTTCTTTGCCCATATTTCATAAGCTTCAGAAGATTGTATCTTTTTATTATTTTTTAAGTCTATTATATTGTCGACTTTTTTATATGTTTTCGTAGAAGAATCAAAATCAATTTTTACTGACTTTTTATTCATATTATTCTCGATTCTTTCCTTTATCTTTTCATTGGTATAATCTTTTCCAAGAGTATTTTCTTTAGCACGAATAAATCGTCCTTTTTCTCCTTGTTCTTTATGACGAAAAGATAAGTACTTGCCTAATTTGATTTCGTATCCATATTCTTCCATAGCTTTTAAAAAGTTATCATAGCTATTAGACTTTTGAATAGCATGATCAATAGATATTTGAAGTCTATATTTCCAAGATGTCCCTTTTTTAAATTCCATATATTCTTTATATGATTTTCCATTAGTTTTATATTTATTTTTAAACTTTATATAGTCTTCATCTATAACAGATAACTTATATTTTCTACACAAGTCATCACTATAATTTCTAATTTGATGGTAAGATTTTTTATTGCTTTGATAGGCTTTACCTGTATCAAAAGAAACATTATTAAATAGAATATGGTTATGAATATGCTCCTTATCAACATGGGTAGTTATTACGTATTCATATTTTCCTTGTAGTACCTTCTCACATAATTCAATTCCAATTTTGTGTGCTTCTTCAGGTGTAGTTTCTCCAGGTGCAAAAGCTTGAATTAAATGTCTAGCTAAAACTTTTGCCTTAGAATTACATTCTATTTTTGTTTGTTCAAACTCTAAATGAGCAGTTATAGGGTTACAATTTAAAGATGAGATTAGAATTCTTTCGTCTGTTTTATTGCTATCCATAATATAATCAAGGGCAGCTTTTAAGGTAGATTTAATAGGATGAATTTTAGTAACAGCCATTATTTTTTCTCCGTATTAAAACTATTGGAATAGGTAAGAGAGTATATTTTTTTACGCATGGATAAAATATCTTTTGCTTGTTTTTCTAATGATTTTTTCAAATCATCTACATCATTTTTATATATAAGGGATGTTGAGTTTACTCTTTTTGCAATTTGATTTATACTACTTGAAGTACGACTTATATTTGTTGACATTTCACGAAAAACATCCATATCTAGAATAAAAATATCTTTTTCTAAAACACATTTTATAATAAATTGTCTAAGAGATTTGCATTTAGATGCTTTATATTTTTTGTTCAGTAATTCTAATTCTTCATCAGATAGCATTAGATATATACCGTTATTTCTAGTTCTATTTGCCATAAGTTACCTCCTTTATATAGTTAAGTAAAAAAAGAAAAACCTGTAAAAGCAAGTATAGCAACTTGTTTTACAGGTTTAATTTATTATATATTCTTTAAGAAAACTCCTGAGTTTTGCTTCTAATTATCTTATATTTTATCACTTTTTGAGATAATATTCAAGTTTACGTTGGGACTATTATGAGCGTTTGTTGTTGAATTTAATTATTATAAATTTAGGGGTTTGGGGATATTCCCCAACAAGTAAAATGGAAAAAATAAGCGATATAATCGTAGTATTCTTATTCCATTTTTAGTAAGTGCATATGCACTTACTGTGCTTGCTGAACAAGTGTTAATGGGTTTAATATATTTGTAATGTTAGAGAATATATTTTATAATTACCTTAATGGGGTATACATTAAAATATAAAAAAGAAAAGGGGTATGATTTTGGGCGTTAAGCTTCACAGAAAAGTTTTTTCTAAGGAACACTATATTGAAGTAATTTATGTTTTATTGAGAGAAAAAGAGGATGTTTATAATAAAGATATTGTTAACTATACGAAGCTAAGCAAACCATCAGTTAGTGTGGCTATAAATAATTTAATAGATGAGGGGTATGTGTACAGGAAATCTATGTCAATCAAGCTAACGGAAAAAGGAGAAAAAATAGGTAAAGAATTATATAATAAACATATTTATTTTTATAATCTATTTTTAGATTTAGGCGTTGAACCTAAACAAGCAAATGAAGAAGCATGTAGTGTTGAACATGTAATATCAAATGAAACATTTAAAAAGATTAAAGCATTTATAGAAGAAAGTAGTAAAAAATAAGCAAATACTTTCAGGTATGCAGTTTTAATTAAATTATTAGGTAAATCTAAGTTGATTTAATTAGAATTGCTTTTTTTTATGTAGAAATTTATACTTCCTTACAAATTTTAAAATTATTTGAAGTTACATATTGATTTTTATAAATATATATGTTAAAATCAAGTTAGTTAAGACTAACTTAATAAAGGGGGATAATATGCCTAAAATAAACAGAGAAACTTATGGTAAGTCCACCATAGATATTTCGGATAATAACAATATGAATTCATTTGTGTTAGCGATAAAAATAATAGAAGATATAGCTAATGAAATTCAACCTTATGTGGTGTATGAAAATCTCAATGAAATATCAGTTGCTATAGGAGAATATATTGGAATTGAAGTGTATACAGACAAAATCCTAATAACTGAAAATGGCGATACTGTAGAACATAAGGTAAGCGATCTAAGTGAAGACATGAAGAAAGTTTTCGAAAATATAAACTTTACTGACTGGAGAATGTATGGAATTGCTGATTTTAATTATGCAAAGCATACATTTTTGAAAAATGTGAGTGATAAGGAAGTTTTGTTAAAGATGTTTATTCCAAGAACTGACATCAGAATTTTAGAAGGTTCAATAGAAGTAAAATCTGTTGATAATATCGATAAAATAATTTCAGCAGTGGAGAAATGTGCAATAAATTCTACTAAAGAAGAATTGAAAAAAAATACTTCGCCAGTTGCTTTAGAAAAGCTAAAATCAATAGATAGTGAATACTACAAAGAGATTGTTTCTAAAGGAATAGAAGAAATTAATAATGGTAAGTATGATAAGGTTATTTTGTCCAGAAAAATTAAGTTAGAGAAAAAAATCTTGCTAAAAGATAGTTTTTTATTAGGGAGAAAACACAATACCCCTGCACGTTCATATTGTCTGAAAATTGGTGATGTTGAAGTTATAGGTTTTAGTCCAGAAACAGTTGTCGAGGTGGATGAAGAAAAAAACGTATATACATTTCCTCTAGCTGGAACCAGAGCATTAGCAGATGATCCTATAAAGAATAAGGAATTAAAGTGTGAATTATTAAAAGATCCTAAAGAGATTGCTGAACATGCTGTTTCTGTTAAGTTAGCTTTTGAAGAATTAGAAAAAGTTTGTATAAAGGATAGTATATCGGTAGTTAAATTCATGGAGGTTTTGGAGAGGGGTTCAGTTCAGCATCTAGCATCAAGGTTGAAAGGGACGCTTAAAGAAGAATTCAATGAATGGCATGCATTTACTACTCTTTTCCCGGCAGTTACCGCATCTGGAATACCCAAAACAGAGTGTATAGATGCTATAGATAGGTTAGAAAAAGACGAAAGAGGATTATATAGCGGAGGCGTACTAACTTATGATCAAAATGGAACAATGGATGTGGCATTAGCTTTAAGAACTGCATTTCAAACAGACAAAGAAACATGGATTCGAGTAGGTGCTGGAATTGTAAAATTATCAAAAGCAGAAAGAGAATTAGAAGAAACTAAAGAAAAAGCAGGAAGCATTTTAGACAAGTTAGTTTATATAGAAGATTAAGAGATGGATATATTTATTAACACTACGCAATCTAAATACAAAATATATTTAGATTGCATAGCTTTAAAAAACTTAAATGAATTTATTGCAAGCAAAAAAGAGTACAAGAACATTATAGTAATAACAGATAGCAATGTGGACCATTTTATAGGCAACAGTTTTAATTTAAAAAATTATAAGCTTTATAAGTATGTTATAGAAGCAGGGGAAAAGTCCAAAAATATAGAAACATACTATAAAATAATAAGATATTTGACCTCAATAAAAGCGGATAGGCATGATTTAATTATTGCATTAGGTGGTGGGGTAGTTGGTGATTTAGCTGGATTTGTGGCCTCTACTTATATGAGGGGCATAGATTATATTCAAATACCTACTAGTCTTTTAGCTATGGTTGATTCATCCATTGGATCAAAAACGGCAATCAATACAGAAGACGGGAAAAATTTAATTGGAAGTTTTTATAATCCTAGAGCTGTGTTTATTGATTTTACTTACTTAAAAACCCTTCCTAAAAAAGAATTTCTAAATGGACTATCTGAAACAATTAAAGCTTCTATTATAAAAGATAGAAAACTATTCGAATTAATTATCGAAAGCGATTTAAACAATGAAGGAATAATAAAGAAGATTGTAAAAAGAAGCATTGAAATTAAAAAGGAAATTGTAGAAAGGGATTTAAAAGAAACAAAAGAAAGACAAGTTTTAAATTTTGGTCATACAATAGGTCATGCCTTAGAAAAGCTAAGCGACTATACCTTACCACATGGCTATGGTGTTGCAATTGGAATGGCAATGATAACTAGAGGATATTACAGAATGGGAAAAACGGATGAGAGAACCTATAAAAGAGTAGAAGAAATACTTAGAAAATATCATCTACCAACTCATTGTAGGTATAGTGCAGAAGACCTCTACAGTGAAATTTTAAAAGACAAGAAAAGCAATGGAGACAAGATAAATATTATATATCCAAAATTAATAGGTGATTGCAGAATTGATATTGTAGATAAGTCTAACCTATTAGAAGTGTTAAAACATTGCTTATGAAAGGTGGTTGTCGAATGAATGTAAAAATTAAGCCGAATGCAATTAAGGGAGAGCTGAAGTCGATACCATCAAAGTCACTATTACATCGAGCCATCATATTAAGCGGAATATCAAAGGATAGAGAAACTAAATTAGAGAATGTAAACACAATATCAAAAGACGTAGAAGCTACGCTTACTTGTATGGAAAAATTAGGAGCTAAAATTAAGGTGGAAGGAGACTCCATTAGAATTGCAAGCCTTGGAAATATAAGGAAATCTAAAGTTGAATTGCACTGTGGAGAAAGTGGAACAACACTTAGATTACTTTTACCACTTGTAAGTACATTTTCAAAAACAGCAACAGTAGATTGCTCTGAAGGTCTTAGAAAAAGACCAATTAGAGAATTAATCGAAACATTAGAAGAATCAGGGTTATATTTCGAAGAGAAGGAATTTTCTATTAAAATATCAGGAAATGTAAACTCTGATTTTTTTAGAATTAGTGGTGATATTAGTTCTCAATATGTCAGTGGCTTGCTTTTGCTTTCTTCGCTACTAGATCAAAAAAGTTCAATATATCTTACTACTAAATTAGAATCTAGGGCTTATGTAAAGATAACAATAAAAGTATTAAGAGATTTTGGAATAATAGTTAATGAATTAGAAGATGGTGTATTTGAAATATATGGGGGGAGAGACAAAATACTCCCGCCTAAAGAATATCAAATAGAAGGTGATTGGTCTAATGCAGCATTTTTTATTGCAGGAGGTTGTTTAGGAGACTCGATAAAGATGTCTGGTTTAAATTTAGAATCTAGTCAAGGAGATAAAAAGATAGTTCAAATTCTTAAAAAAGCTGGAGCAATTATCATCTGTTCTGACGATTGCATAAGTTCTAATGGAAGCCATTTAAACTCCTTTGAAGTAGATTTTTCTGAAACACCTGATTTATTTCCGATTTTATCAGTAGTGGCTGCATTATCAAAAGGACAAAGTATTTTAAAAGGTGGAGAAAGACTAAAACTTAAAGAAAGCAATCGAATAGAAAGTACATTTCAGATGTTAAAAAATTTAGGGGCAGACGTAAAAAAAAGAGATGATGGACTGATTATTCAAGGGAAGGAAATTTTAGATGGTGGAATTGTGAATTCTTTTAATGACCATAGAATTGTTATGTCAGCAACCATGGCATCTATTAAATGTAAAGAACCTGTCTCGATAGTAAATGCAGGAGCGGTAAAAAAATCATATCCTAATTTTTTTGACGACTTTAAAAAAGTAGGAGGGATCTTTGATGTCATCAGTTAGTATAGGAGAAAACATAAAAATAAGCCTTTTTGGAGAATCTCATGGTTTTGCTATTGGAGGAGTAATAGATGGATTACCCCATGGACAAAAAGTTGATATGGAAAAACTAGACAAATTTATGGCAAGAAGAAAACCAGGTTCTGGGAAATATATAACTCAAAGAAAAGAAAGAGATGAAATAAAATTTTTATCAGGGATAAAGGATTCTATTATTATGGGAGATCCACTGGCAGTTATTATTGAGAATAATAATATTAGACCGGAGGATTATAAATCTTTAGCGTATACTCCAAGACCGTCACATATTGATTTTTCAGCTAAGAAAAAATTTGGAGAGCATATAGGTTTAAGTGGCGGGGGGCATTTCTCTGGAAGGTTAACAGCGATTTTAACTGTTTTTGGAGGTATTGCTAAGCAAATTCTTGAAAGCAAGAATATTCTTGTATCTGCTCACCTAGATAGAATTAGAGAAATTCAAGACACAAGACATAATGATATAGAAAACATACAGAAGGCTGTAGATAAGTCTGAGAAAAATAGATATTCCATAATTAATGAGGAAAATATGGAAAAAATTGATAAAGTCCTACAGGAGTTAGTAAAAGAAAAGGATTCTACTGGAGGTATAGTAGAGTGTTCTGTCTTTGGCTTATCCCCTGGGGTAGGAAATCCTGTATTTGATGGGTTAGAAAATAATATTGCTAAGATGTCTTTTGCCATACCGGGAGTTAAAGGAATAGAATTCGGATCTGGATTTGAGGGTGCTTTGAAATTAGGTTCAGAGAACAATGATAACTTCTATATTGATGAAAGAAAAGAAATAAAGACCAAGACTAACCATGCTGGTGGAATACTTGGTGGAATAAGCAGTGGAATGCCTATAAATTTAAAGGTAGCCTTTAAACCAACTCCATCTATTGGGAAGGAACAAGAAACAGTGAATATACAAACAATGAGCAATACTAGGATAAAAATAAAAGGAAGGCATGATCCTTGTATAGCAATAAGAGGTGTTGTAGTAGTTGAGGCGATAGTGTCTTTAGTAGTATTAGACTATTTATTATAGATAGCAAGTTAGAGGAGCAAGTATGGAATATGGATTACTAGGGAAAAAACTAATTTATAGTTTTTCTACAATGATACACAAGTATTTCGGGGACTATGAATATGAATTAGTAGAATGTAGTGAAGAAGATATAAGACTAATTTTAAGTGGAAAGAAATTTAAAGGCTTAAACATTACAAATCCATATAAGATAATGGCAAAAGAATATTGTGATAAGTTAGATGAAAGTGCAAGAAAGACAGGTTGTGTAAATACGATAGTAAATAAAAATGGCAGTTTGTATGGATATAATACAGATTATTATGGTTTTTTACACATGATTAAGAAGATAAAATCCATAAAGAAAGAAAGTCCGTTTTCTATCATTGGATCAGGAGCTACAGCAAGGATGAGTAAGGTAGTCCTAGAAGATTTAGGATGTCAATCAATAAAAATAATTTCTAGAGAAGATATAAAAAACCATAATATTGAAGAACTTATTAAAGACACAGAGATACTTATAAATTGTACACCAATAGGAGTTTATCCACTTGTTGATGAAAGCTTTCCTGTAGAAATAAAAAAACTGATTAAATTAAAGCATGTCATTGATTTAAATTATAATCCTTTAAACACGAGGCTGATGATAGAAGCGAATGAACTAGGGTGTAAGGCAAACTCAGGTCTTTCAATGCTAGTTGCTCAAGGGAAAAAAGCTGCGGAAATATTCTTGAATAAGAAAATAGATTATGACTTAATAGATGAGGTAGAAAGAAAGATAAGAAAGAGATTATTAAATATCGTATTAATTGGTATGCCAGGAAGTGGAAAAACTGTAATAGGAAGGGAGTTAGCACATAGAATTAACAGGGAGTTTGTAGATGTTGACAACTGTATTGAAAGTTCTCATAAAATGACTGTTCAAAAGATGATTGAAGAAAAGGGAATAACTTTTTTTCGTAAAATTGAAAAGGAAGTAGTAAGGGAAGAACTATTATCTTTTTCCAGAGTGATTTCTACTGGTGGCGGGGTTATTGAGGATAGAGAAAACTGGAGATACCTAAAATACAATTCACAAGTTATTTATATAGAAAGAAATTTAGACCAACTTGATACCAAGGGACGACCTCTTTCACAAGGTGGACTAGATAGATTGAATAGTATTTATGAGAAAAGAAATCCTGTTTACAAGAAACTTTCGGATTATAGAATTAATAATAAAAATCTTCTAGAAACAGTAGAGGAGATAAAAAAAGTTTATGAAAAAAATTTTAGTTATTAATGGTCCAAATCTAAATATGTTAGGAATTAGAGAACCGGAAATTTATGGAGTAAAAACATATGAGGATTTGTGTAGGGAGATCAAAGAATATGCAAATAAGATAAATATTGAAGTGGATACTTTCCAATCTAACCACGAAGGAGAATTAATAGACATAATTCAAAAAGCTTATGGTAGATATTATGGAATAATAATTAATCCGGGAGCCTATACTCATACCAGCATAGCTATTTTAGATGCCTTAAAAGCTGTAGGAATAAGAACAATAGAGGTTCATCTAACAGACATAATGAATAGAGATGATTATAGGAAAAAGTCATTTGTTTCAGCATATGCTGAGAGGATAATCTGTGGGAAGGGGTTTGATGGCTATCTCCAAGCCGTTGAATTTCTAATTAAAAAGTAGAAAAGAGGTGATGAAATGCAATTCATTCTGAAGGGGAAAAAAGACTTCAAAGCATGTGTGAAATATTTAAAAAAAGAAGATATTCTATTCCAAGATTATGATATTAAAGATTATTATATCATCAATGTTTTTGATAATACTTTATGTTCAAAGATAGAAAATGAGGAAGAAGCTTTTCTAAATACAAAAGATATTTCTATTGAGAATGGATATTTAGTAACAAAAAGATATAAAGAAAAAACCATAATTGATGTAAAAGGGATCAAGATAGGAGGAGAAGAACCTGTTGTTATTTCAGGGCCTTGTTCTGTTGAGTCAGAAGAAATTATAAGAAATATAGCAATAGGTATAAAAAAAGCAGGAGCAGATATATTAAGAGGAGGAGCATTTAAACCAAGAACATCTCCTTATGAATTTCAGGGCTTAGGTAGAAAGGGAATAGACATTCTTAATAAGATTAGTAAAGAACTTGATATACCTGTAGTAACAGAAATAATGGATATCAGAGAACTGGACTATATGATAGATAAGGTTGATATATTACAAGTAGGTGCTAGGAATATGTACAATTACTCTCTATTAAAAGAATTAGGGAAGGTAGACAAGCCTATTTTGCTAAAAAGAGGGTTAAGTGCAACTATAAAAGAATTTTTATTAAGTGCTGAGTATATTATGCTTGAAGGTAATGAAAAAGTTATTTTATGTGAGAGAGGAATTAGGACTTACGAAAATTATACTAGAAACACAATGGATATAGCTGCTATATCTTTGTTAAAAAACATGACACATTTACCAATAATAGCAGATCCAAGTCATGCAACAGGGAAGAGGGAACTTATAGGACCTTTATCTAGGGCTTCAATTATAGCTGGTGCTGATGGTTTAATTATTGAATCACACGTAAATCCGGAGAATGCTTGGAGTGATTGTAATCAGACTATTGATATTTGCGACTTAAAACAGATAATTTTAAGCTTAAAATAAATGGAATTATAAAGAAAATATTATAGTCAAAACAATTTTAAGTAGATTTATTCTGGAAAGGTTTATTTATTAATGAAGGGATAAAAAGGAGTTTTTAATGAATTGGTTTATAAATTTTGCAAATAATGAATATAAAGATAATTATAAAAAAGCTATTATTATATTTCCTTATGCTGGAGGAGGTGCATATTCGTTTAAAAAGTGGCAGGACTATTTTTTAGATACACAGATATATGTTGCACAATATCCTGGAAGAGAAAATAGGATAAATGAGAAACCAATAAATAATTTTGATGATATGTTAATAAATCTATACGAAGAGATTAAACAGATTATTGACTTATATGATGATTATTATCTTTTGGGTCATAGTCTTGGAACTAAATTTGTTTATGAATTAGCATTAAAAATACAGAGTGATAAAAAGACGATGCCAAATGGGATGATAATTTCCGCTGGCAAAGCACCTTGTTTTAAAGAGTTAAATCCAATACACAAATTAAATGATAAAGAATTTATAAAAGAAATGGGCAGATTTTCCGATAAACCTTTAGAAATAATGAAGAATATAGAATTTATGAAAATATTTCTGCCAACGTTAAAAGCTGATTTTTATCTAGCTGAAACTTATTTAAATACAAAAATTGTAGCGGTTGAGTCACCTATAATGGGGCTTATGGGAACAGAAGATAAGGAACTTACAATAGAAGAATTAGTTAAGTGGGGTGATTATACATATAAAGGGTTTTCATATCACTTCATAGAGGGAGGACATATGTTCATAAACAATAATCTAGAAAAAGTAGTTGAGAAAGTTAGACTTTTTTTAAAAAACACTCAAAATTATAAAACAACTAGTAATAAAAGCTAATGAATAGTTTGGTTTATGTATGTGAACTAGAAAATATTGATTATGACGAATCATGTTTTTCCTATTTATATAATTTAATGCCTCTAATTAAAAAAAATCATGTATTAAGAATTACAAATAAAAAACAAAAGCTTCAGCATTTATTCGTTTATGGATTATTGGAGCATGTATGCAATAAAAATAATATTAATTATAGTAGCAAAAATATAAAATATACAAAATATGGAAAACCATACTTTTTTAGTTCGAATTATTTTTTTAATTTGTCTCATTGTGAAGATGGTATTATTTGTGGATTATCTTCAGGAAAAATTGGAGTTGATGTAGAAAAAATAGTTGAAGATATTGAAGATATTGTATATTTTACCATGTCAAAACAAGAAAAGATAGAAATAGAGAACTGCAATCAACCCAATATTCTATTCACGAGATATTGGGTTTTGAAAGAAAGTTATTTAAAGTATATAGGTGTTGGATTAACGGATTATATCAATAAATTAGATTTTTCAGCATTTAACAATATTGATGAATTCTCGGCATATGGTTGTAAATTTAAAGTGATAAAGAAGAATAATATATATATAGCTTGTTGTTCGAAAAGAGACATAAAATTCATTCAGGTAGAGGTGGATGATTTTGTGAATATGGGGAGCGAAAAATAATGAAGAATAAATGGTTCAATGAAGAAGTATACCTTAATGGTAGTTACAAATTGTTTTGTATACCTAATGCAGGTAGTAGTATAGGTATGTATTCAAAATGGAAAAAACATATTAACAATGGAGTTGAAGTACATCCATTAATACTACCGTTTAGAGATGGAAGAAGGGATGAATCTATGCCAGAGAAACTACAGGAGCTGGCACGAGAGTTTATTGTTTCTAATGAGAAGATATTAAGAAATAATAAGTGTATTTATTTTGGATACTGCACAGGGGCTGTGTTTGCATATGAAATTGCTAGGCAGTCTATGGTTCTTGGGTTTGAACCAGATGCAATTATTACAGTTAATTCTCAAAGCCCTAGATTTATTGTAGGTGAGGCAAAAAAGTTGAGTCATGCTAAAGATAAAGAAATAAAAATGTATTTACTAGGGGAAGGATTAGTTGACAAAGATGTATTGGAAATTCCGGAATTTGTTGAGTATTATTTCCCTATTTTGAGAGAGGATTTCAGAATATATTCTGAATATGTATCTGAAAATTTACAATTAAATTGCCCGATTTTAAATATCTATAAACATAAATCATTTAAATTTCCAAAAGAAAATATAAATGATTGGAAAAATTATACTAAAAAATATTATGAAATATTGATTGAAGAATGTAAATCTTTAAATCCAAATGATACAAAAGATTTATGCGAATTGATAAATAAGATAATAACAAAAATTAGAAAGGAGTTATAAAAAATGGGAGACTTATCAGCAGAAAATTGGGAGAAATTAACGTTTCCAAATCAAATCCGAAAATGGGTTAAAAAGTATTCTGGAAGAATAGCAATAAAAGAAGGAAATAAATCAATAACATATTTTGAACTTGAGAAATCAATTGCAATTGTACAAAAATCTTTTTTAGAGAATGGTGTTGCAAAAGGAGATAAAATTGCAATTTATTTGGCAAATAGTAGTGAATTTATAATAATATTATTAGCTTTATTGTCAATAGGAGCTGTGCCTATTTTGTTTTTAGAAAATCAAGGGAAGAATGAAGTTGAAAGTATAATTGAATTTTCAAAACCTAAAATGTTTATTTATAATGAAAAAAAACAGGTGGATATTGGAAGGCTAAAGACTAATTTAATAGAATTACAGTACATGAGTACAAAAAAAATTACAAATACGATTGAAAATATAGATAAAATTATTAATGATCAAGAATACTCAGCTATATATTCAGATGATGTTAAACAAAGTGATCTAGCTGTTTTATTATTATCAGGAGGAACTACAGGCATTCCGAAATTGATTCCACGTACTCATGGTGATTATATATACAATATTAGCAAAATTAATGAAAGATTAAATATTGAAGAAAATGATATCTATCTATCGATACTGCCTATGGCTCATAATTTTGGATTGGGAAATCCTGGAATTTTGGGAACAATGATGTCTGGAGGAAAAGTAGTAATATGTAACGAAGTTGCTGCAATGGAGATATTTTCATTAATAGAAAAAGAAAAAGCTACTTTTACAAGTTTAGTTCCATCTATTTTAAAAGTTTGTTTGGAATACAGAAAAATTGATGAAACAGATGATATTTCATCCCTTAAAATGATTTTAGTAGGAGGCGCTCCTTTAAAGAGAAGTATAGCAGAAGAGGTTGACATATTATTAAAAAGTAAACTTATACAAGTTTACGGAATTGCTGAGGGATTAATATGTACGAATTATTTAAATGATTCCTTAAATACAAGAGTTTCATGTCAAGGAAGACCTATAAGCGAATATGACTTAATAAAAATAGTAAATTTAAATGGTGACGAAGTATCTGAAGGAGAATCTGGAGAGCTAATTACTAAAGGACCATACACAATTCATGAATATTATGAGTTAGTGGATAGTTATAAATATTTTAATAATGAAGGATATTATTGCACAGGAGATGAAGCAGTTAAACTTTCCGATGGAAGTATTAAGATTGTAGGAAGGATAAGAGAGCAAATAAATAGGTCGGGAGAAAAAATAATACCAAGCGAATTGGAGTGTGTAATAAATGAATATTATAAAGTTAAAGATTGTGTGGTTATTGGAACTGATGATGAATTTTTAGGAAATAGGATATCAGTATATGCAATGTCTAATGAAAAATTTGACATAAATGAATTAAACAATTTTCTTAGGAGAAAAGGTATTGCTGAATATAAATTACCGGATACTTTAAAAATAGTGAAAGATTTTCCTTATACTCCTGTGGGGAAAATTGATAAAAAATCTCTTTTACAAGGATAAATATACATGAAATTAAAAAAAACTATAGCTATGTCATCATTGCAATGTTCATATATGATTGAGAGGGAAGTTGAACTAGGTGGAATCGGTGTAGCATGCCATGCATATATAGAATTTAAGGCTACAGAAAATATAAATTTAGATTTATTGATAAAATCTTGGGGAACTCTTTTTATGGTACATCCTTTAATGGGAGCTTTTTGTAGTGAATATGGAGTTTTGGAGATAAAAGAAAACAGAAGCTCAAACAATGGAAATAATTATGCAATATGGGATGAAAAGTATTGTAATATTGAGTTTATTAGGGAAAAATATTCAAAAAATAGTTTGAACGTAAAGAATGGAGAAAATGCAAAACTTCATATATTGAGTAAAAAAGGCTTGGTAACGTATATCGTTTTTGAGTTTGATTTAACTGCATTTGATATACTCAGTTTTATGATTATTATAAGAGATTTAAGTGATATATATTTAAATTTAAGAGAATATAAATCATATAACATTAGAGAAACAGAATATCTTGATGAAAGTAAATCTAAATATTTGAATTCAAGAGAAAATAAAGAGTATTGGATAGAAAGGTTATTCAATGGTGATATAAAGCTTCCTTTAAAAACTAAATTGAAAATAGAAAATGTAAAAGAACATGAGTATGTATGCATTAATAAAGTAATTAATTCGAGAAAATACAATTTACTAAAGAAAATTAAAGATAAATATAATATAGAGTTAGAAGAGTTATTGTTGATAATTTTTTGCTATGTTTTTTTAAACTATAAAAAAACTTCTAGTATTTATATTAATTATATTTATACAAACAGAATAGAGAAAGAAATCAATACTGTAGCGGATTTCACAAGTAATTTAATCTATAAGTGCGATATAGATTATAGACTCTCGTTAGATGAGTTTATTATAAAAGCTAGGGAAAAAATTAGAGATGATAAGAAACATAGTCAATTTGATGGAGTTGCAGTGCAGAGGTTAATAAAACAAAAAGGTAGAAATAATGAGAAGTATCTTATTCCTATAGTATTTTCACCAGCTTTAAAAATTCCACTCATTAGCAAGGAATTTAAAAATTGTTTTGGTGATTTAGAATATATTATCTCTCAAACTCCTGGAGTTTTGCTAGATGCACAGACATACGTAATTGAAGAAAAGCTTTTTATTACTTGGGTATTTTTAAAGAATTGTGTTTATGAATCAGAGGTAGATCTGTTATTAAATAAATATGTTGAAACGATAGATAGCTTAATAGACAGTAGCATTGTATAAGGAGAAAACTATGATAAAACAACAATTAATACTAATTATAAAAACTTTGTTAGAAAAAAATGAGTTAGATGAGAATATATCATTTTTAGAATATGGTGGAGATTCTTTATTTTATGCAAGATTACAAATTGAAATAAAAAAGATATTTGGGATTAAGATACCAATAAAAACTTTATTTGATAATAGTACTATATTAAAATTGAATTTAATTTTGGAAAGAGAATCAAATAAATTGAGTGTTTCTGATTTGCAGAAAACATATTTATTTGGGAGAAAAAAAGAAATGCTTCTAGGAACAAATAGTTCAAAAGGATATTTCTCGTTTAAAACAAAAAAATTAAATTATGTTAAATTTGAGCAAGCTATTCAAAAGTTAATTAATAATCAGGAAATGTTAAGGTGTAATTTTTTTGATGATGAATATCTTGTTTTTTCCGAAGATATAAAATATTGTTTGGATTTCTTAGACGTTTCAAAATTGTCGACAGAAGAAAAAGATAAAGAAATAAGCGGAAAAATAGCTGATTTACTAAATGTTGAGTTTGACATAACTAACAAACAACTTATTAACTTTCTCATAATTAAATTAAATGAAAATGAGAATATAGTTTTTGTTGTACATGATGCACTTGTTGCCGATGGAAGAAGTCATCAAATAATAATAGATGAGCTTGAAAATCATTATTATGGTAATAAAGTTGAAAATCATTATAAATTTTCTGAGTATCTAGATTATTTAGAAAAAAATAAAGAGACTAATAGAGAAAATACAAAACTAAATGAAGTTATTGAGGAGTTTGAAGGATATGATTTAAAACCAGATTTAAAAAGGTGCCAAAGACCTGACAAGATTTCAAATCCTTTGGTTAAGGTTATTTCAAGATATATATCAAAAAAACTATACAAAGAAGTATGTAATTATTGTAAAAAAAATGGAATTACACAATTTTCGTTTTTTTTGACTTTATTCGGGAAGTCAATAGGCCGTTATAGCAATAATTCTAAATATTTAATGAATATACCAGTTTCTAATAGACCGTTAGATATTGCTGGAATTGAAAGGTTAGTAGGTCCTTGCTCAGATTTTATATTGTTCAATTTTGATAATAACACAAAAGTTGGAATAGTTGAAGAATTAAAAGCAAATCAAGAAAAACTTTTCAATATAAGAGAAAAATCAGAGAATTTATCAGGATTAGAAATATTACGATCTTTGAAGAATTATAGAAGAGAAATGGAAGTAGCACCTGTGGTATTCACAAGTACTGTAGAAAATATAAATGTAGACGAAAGAAAATTTATAAAAGATATTTCTTTGTCACATACTAGTCAGATATGGTTAGAAGGGATAATAAATAATAGTGGAGAAGGAATAAAGTTTTCGATTAGCTATGTTGATGAATTATTTAATATCAATTTAATAGAAGATATAGCTGATAGCTTTATGTATTTCTTAGAAGATACAGTAAATAATCATGTACTCTTAACAAGAAATAATATGCTTCCTGTTTTAGAAAAAGATAAATATATTATTGATAAAATTAATGATACAAAGAATATAATAGATTATAAAAGTTATCATGAAAAATTAAATGAAAATTTTAAAATTTTTAAAAATAAGATAGTTTTTGCAGATTGTTTTGAAAGTATTACGTATGGAGATTTAGAAAAAATCTGTGGGCGATTGTCTATTATTCTTAAAGAGAAATGTGATATTTATAGAGATGATGTAATTGGAATATGTATACCCAAAGGTATTATGCAGGCTGCTTATCAATCAGCTCTAGCATATTTAGGAATACCATTTTTCCCTCTTGATTATGATTATTCCAACGAGATGATGAAAGAAGTTGTGATGAAGTCTAAAATTAAGTATGTTTTGTTGGATTTCAAAAAAAAGAGAGATTATGACCAAGAATTAAAAGATAAAATAGTATTCGTGGACTTAGAATTAAATGAGAGTGAAGATTTAATTCAATGTATCAATAAAAGTAATCATTTTAGCAGAGTAGATATAGCTATGCTTATTGCAACATCAGGAAGTACTGGAATACCCAAAATAACAACTTTAAATTGGGATGGAATAATGAACTGTATTGTATCATCAATAGATATTTTTGGGATAACATCTAATGATATAGCATTTAATATAACAAATTATAGTCATGATATGGGGATATTTGATATTTTAGG
>UMIY01051838.1_pt1 | contig 22842 bp, 19 predicted proteins | sample 1965921 | NCBI WGS metagenome assembly UMIY01 (sample SAMEA4836134, study PRJEB28245) | human gut metagenome | biome: gut microbiome; material: fecal sample | place: Denmark | collected 2008
TATTGGTTACTATTTTATGTTTAACCATATCTTTATTTTTCAATACTGGTTATCGTTTACTTTTTCATATAAACCTGGTATAATAATCTTGCTAATGAATATATGAAAGGAAGAAATGTATGGCTCAAAAAGACGCAATAAAAATTATTGAAATATTGAGGGAAACCTATTCTGATGCTAAATGTAGCTTAGATTTTGCTACACCTTTTGAATTGCTAGTTGCAGTTATTTTATCTGCACAATGCACTGATGAAAGAGTTAATAAAACTACACCAAGCATTTTTGCTAAATATAATACACCTGAAGATTTTGACAAAATGCCTTTAGAAACTTTGGAAGAGCTTATTCACCCATGCGGATTTTATAAAAATAAAGCAAAAAACATAAAGCTTACTGCTAAAAAGATTTTAGAGGATTTTGATGGCAAAGTGCCTGAAAGTATGGATGAGCTAATGAGTTTGCCAGGAGTTGGAAGAAAGACTGCAAATGTAGTAATGCTTGAGGCTTTCAATAAGCCACAGGGAATCGCTGTGGACACGCATGCCAAAAGATTATCAAACAGGATTGGTCTTTCTAAAGAAGAAACTCCAGAAAAAATTGAAAAAGATTTATTAAAGCTTTTTCCCCATGAATATTTAAAAGATATTAATCACATACTTATATATCATGGAAGAGCTATTTGTACAGCTCGCTCACCAAAATGCGAGCAATGTCCAATTAATAAATTTTGCGATTACTATAAAAATAATTAATTTTCGTATATTTTTTGTTAACCATCCCATAATATGTGTTATGGGGTGATTTTATTTTGACAAATATAAATTGTTCGTGTGATTGTAAATATCAAATTGATGGGAAATGCCATTTAGAAAATGTCAAAACTCAAAAAATATCTCCAAATAAAGATTGCATTTATTTTTCTTCAAAATGAGACTATTTTCTTGCTTTGCCATTGGAACTCAGAGTGATAGATTAGAATCTGTCACCAGTATTCCAATGGCTATTTTTTCGCTTGACAAATAAAACATATCATTATATTATAGGCATATATTAATTAAGGAGGGATTTTTTTGAAAAAAAGTTTGTGTTTTAAGGTAATTTTGATTACTATGCTAATTCTATTTTGCATTTTTTCGCTACAAGTATTTGCATCAGATGCTGAGGCTATATCAGCAGATGCTAACACCATAGATGAAGAGCATATCAATGACATTATTGCAACATATCAGACTGATTACGAGTTTTCTTCTTCAGATTTATATTTGTTTGAGCAAAATGTAGAAGTATCTGAAACTGTTGATGGAAATGTATTTGCATATGGCTCATCTGTAAATATAACTGGTGAAATTTATGGTGACCTTTTTGTTATGGCCAATACTTTAGAAATTTCTGATGGAGCAGTAATTTACGGTAATGTATTTGCATATGTAACAGATATAACTGTATCTGGCATCGTTTCAGACATATATGCTATATCATCTAATTTTACATTAGCAGATTCTGGAATGCTTGCAAGAAACCTATATTTAAGCTCTAATAGCACAACATTAACAGGGCATATTTCAAGAGACGCATATATTAGTACTGGAAATTTAAGTTTTGGAGAAGCTACAGAAACCGTAATTGATGGAAATTTAAATTATAGAGCTAAGTCGAATTTTGAAATTGCTGAAGGCGTTGTAGGTGGAGATGTGAACTACACACCTGTGCAAGTAGATACAGGAAGCATTGTTGTATCTATTATAAATAACGTTATAACAGCACTACTTTTCAGCCTTGCAGTAATATTGCTAGCAATGTGGATTACGCCTAAGTTTAAAGATAGAGCTTGCGAAATTTTATCTAAGAAAGGCTTTAAGGCATTTGGAATAGGAATATTAGTATTTGTAGTAACAATAGTAGCTGCATTTATACTTGTAGTATTCACATCTGGACTTTGCTTCAGCATAGCATTAGCTTTAATTGTATTACTAATTTTAGCTTACTCAATTTCGAACACAGTATTTAGTATGGCTGTTGGTAAATTGATTACACAAAAATTAAACTTAAACAAAAATGTGGCATATGTGCTATTCTCATTGCTAATAGTTTTAGTAATTACATTAATTAGATATATTCCTTACGTTGGTGGATTTATTACATTTATAACTTCTATAATTGGTCTTGGAATTCTTTGTGTAAATGCTTACAAACGTAAAGATTTAGTAAATAGTGATTCAGATGTAAAAGAATAAAAAATAGAAAACTTGCACAGAAGGGCATTCCTTTTTGTGCAAGTTTCATTTTGTTTCAACTAATCTTGTTTTTTCCTCCGTCCCCAAAAACAAGTTTTGCGGCTTTTACAAGACCTGCAAATAATGGTGAAGGTCTATCCGGTCTTGATTTAAACTCTGGATGGAATTGACAAGCTATAAAATATGGGTGATTTTTTAATTCTACGATTTCTACTAAGTTTCCGTCTGGCGATGTTCCTGAAACCATCAATCCGTTTTTTTCCATTTCTTCTCTATAATCATTATTATATTCAAAACGATGTCTATGTCTCTCGCTTATCTCGTTTGTCTTATACAATTTTTCTGCTATGCTTCCCTTTTTTAATATACAAGGATAACTTCCAAGTCTCATTGTTCCACCTTTTTTGGTTACATCTTTTTGGTCATACATTATATGTATAACAGGATTTTCGCATATCTCGTCAAATTCTTCTGAATTTGCATCTTTTAGATTTAAAGCATCTCTTGCGAATTCTACTACTGCCATTTGCATTCCCAAACAAATTCCTAAAAATGGCACATTGTTTTCTCTAGCATATTTTATTGTTTGAATTTTTCCTTCTATTCCTCGGTTGCCAAATCCCCCTGGGACTACAATTCCATCACAGCCTTTAAGCATTTCCTTTGCTGTACTTTCTGTTATTTTTTCAGCATCTATAAGCTTTGGCTTTACTGTCACACCATTTTCTATACCCGCATGTTTTAGGCTTTCTATTACAGACAAATACGAGTCTTCTAGCTTTATGTATTTTCCAACTATTGCTATAGTTATTTCTTTGTCAGACACATTATGGATTTTATCAATAAGTTTTTCCCAACTTTTATTGTTTGGCTCGCATTTTTCTAATTTTAGATGTTTACAAACTTCTCTTGCTAATCCTTCCTCTTCTAACATCAATGGAACTTCGTACAAGCATTTAGCTGTTTTATTAGCTATAACACTTTCTTTCCTTACATTACAGAATAACGCTATTTTCTCTTTTAAATTTTCTGGTATCTCTAGCTCTGTTCTGCAGACCAAAATGTCCGGCTTTATTCCTAAAGATTGTAATTCTTTTGCAGAATGCTGAGTTGGTTTAGATTTTAGCTCATTAGAGCCATGTATGTATGGAAGAAGTGTAACATGAATATATATAACATCTTCTACAGAGTTTTCTATTCCAACTTGTCTGATTGCTTCTATCATAGACAATCCTTCTATATCGCCAACTGTTCCACCAATTTCAGTAATTACAATATCTACGTCCGAATCTTCAAATGCATATATCTTTTCTTTGATTGCATTTGTTATATGTGGTATAACTTGCACAGTTTTACCTAAATAATCCCCTCTGCGCTCTCTTTCAATAACTTCTTGATATATTTTGCCCATGGTTATGCTAGAATTCTTTGTTAAATTTTCATCTGTAAATCTTTCATAATGTCCTAAATCTAAATCCGTCTCAGCACCATCATCTGTTACAAATACCTCTCCATGCTCATATGGGCTCATTGTGCCAGGGTCTACATTTATATATGGGTCAAACTTTTGGTTTGTCACTTTATATCCTCTATTTTTTAATAGTCGTCCTAGTGATGCTGCAGTTATTCCCTTCCCTAGTCCAGATACTACTCCTCCGAGTTACAAAAATATACTTTGTTTTCATTTTGCCGCCTTTCCAAAACCGATTCTAGCTACCAAATCTTATCCTTAATCTTACTTATTAATAGATTAGTCTTTTTGGTGGAAAGATAACCTTCATAAATATTACTTACTAACAGTTTCGTCTTTCTTCATAGTGTGTAATGCTTTTATTAAAAAAGAAAAAAAGTAGATTAAAACAAAAACGCAAAAATCGGTTTTTTTTTAATCTACTTAAATCATGTTGTTATAATATCACTAAATTGAATAATAGGCAAGAGATTTTTATAAATTTTTGTAATCTTGTTTTTTTCCTCCGTCCCTAAAAACAAGATTTTAATTTTTCAATTGTCTCTTTATAATTGCTTGAATCAATTATGCTGGTTCCAGCAACTATGATGTCACATCCCGCTTCTCTTATCTTTTCTACATTATCTAAATTGATTCCGCCATCTGCCTCTATGTCTACTTCCAGATTATTTTTGCTAATGTATTCTTTTAATTTCTTTATTTTATCAATTGTTTCTGGTATAAGCTCTTGTCCACCTTTTCCCGGCTCTACTGTCATTATAAGCACTGTATGTACATATGGAAGGATATTATATATTTTTTCTATTTCCGTATTTGGTTTTATGCTAATTCCAGCTTTGCAATTATGCTCTTTGATATATGTTATCCAACTAAGTAGCTCTCCTTCATCTTTTGCTGCTTCGTAGTGAACTGTTATGTTGCGTGGCTCAAATATAATAAAACTTTTAATATATGACATAACATCTTCCACCATAAGATGCACATCAAGTGGCACATTAGTTATACTATTTAAATATTCTGAATACTCAGTCATTAATTCTGTGGTATCATTTTTTACAAACTTTCCGTCCATAACATCTATATGAAAATAATCTGTACCAGCCGTTTCTAGATTATAGAATGTTTGGATACATTTTTCTTTTTTTACACTTAATATTGATGTTGCTACTTCCATCATTTATTCTCCTTTTCAAATTGAGGATAGGTACCATTAGGCCTGTCCCAAAAGCGACAAAGTTGTCGTTTTTAGGCCTGTCCCCATAACGACACATACCTATTATACCTCTCTTCAGATATTCTACCTTCTTGAAATGCTTTCTTTATTCCACATTTTTCTTCTTTTACGTGGCTACAGTCTGCATATTCACATTTTCCTAAATATGGTCTAAATTCTACAAAGTAGTATGCTAAATCTTCTTTTGGTATTTCGTTTATATCAAATGTTGAAAATCCTGGTGTGTCTGCTAAATATGAATTAGTTTCTATTTTATATAATAGCACTTGTGTTGTTGTGTTTTTTCCTCTTTTATTTTTGCTACTAATTATTCCTTCTTCTGCTGCATTTTTGCCAACTAAAGCATTAATTAATGTTGATTTTCCCACTCCAGAGTTTCCAGAAAATGCTGTTATATTATTCTTTAAATATGGCTTTATTTCGCTTACGCCAGCATTATTTTTAGCATCTGTTTTTATTACTTTATATCCTATGCTAGTATATAAATTATATATTTTTTCTATCTTGCTTTCATCTTCCAAGTCTATTTTGTTTAAGCAAATAATTGGTTTTATCCCTAAATATTCTGCATACACTAGTTGTTTATCTAAAAGCTCTAAGTCTGGTTTGGGTAATTTCATAGAAAGCACTAGTATTATTTGTGAAAGGTTTGCCATCTTTGGTCTTTTCAAATAGTTTCTTCTTTCTTCTATTTTATTAATTACTCCAGCTCTTTTAGCTTCATCCGTTATTTCAATTTCTACTATATCTCCCGCAACAGGGCTCATCTCACCAGCTTTAAATTTTCCTCTGGCATTACAATCATACACCTCATTATTTACTTCTACTTTATATAAGTCTGAAATGTTGCTTATTACTATTCCTTTTTGCACTTTTCCCTCCTGTTTTTCAGATAACTTTTTTGTTATGCGGATAAAATAATGTTGACTTTTATCATTCAATATATTATAATATTTATAGAAAATAAGGAGCCACAAAAAGTGGTTACCAACGAGTTTTTATAATTATAAAATCATATCTCTATTGGCCAGCAGAGATGTGATTTTTTTTATATATAATTATAGTTAAAACTATAATTAATACAAATGAGATGATAGTAAGAGCTATATTCATATTCTGCTTTTCCCTATTTTCTTCCAAAATTATACATTTTATTTTTAATATTGTCAATACGTTTTCAAACTTTTGTTTGTTTTCCTTGACTCTAATTAGAAAAACAGAGGGTGACAGATTAAAACTATTACCCTCTGTTTTTATTAATCTATATTTAATACAGGATTTTCTGAATTTAAATCTAAAATCTCTTGCGCTTTTCTTACGTCATCAACAAATACTTTCACTGTTATTGTTCCTCTTCCTGATACTTGTATGCTTAAATCTGTTCTATCTTTTCTTGTTTCCTGGTTATATACAGTTTCCTCTGTTCCCTCTGAAGTTACAGTTACTCGCACTTGTGCTGTTTGATCCACTTCTTCTCCAATTTCATTAGTATTACCGCTACTTGTTGTTTCTCCTAGTAATGATTTTAGATTTATATTTACTGTTCCATTTTTTAGTTGTTGTATTTTATTTACAGTCAATGTTACTTTTGTGCCTTCATCAACAGTTGTGCCTACATCAATACTTTGTTTTAATACAACTCCATCATCTTTACTTGTGTCTTCTTCGTAAACTACAGTTACATCAAACCCTAAGTCTGTAAGTGTCTTCTTAGCTTCATCTTCTGTTTGACCTATTACATGCTCCATTGTGATTTGTTTTACGCCTGTGCTTACATATATAGTTACTGTTTCGCCTGCATTTAATTCTTCATTTGCTGCTGGCTCTTGTCTTATAACATATCCTGCTTCTACTTTGCTACTTGCTTCTTCTTTAACTTCTACTTCTAACTCTTCTGCCTTGATTGCTTGTTCCGCTTCTTCTCTTGATTGCCCTGTAACTTTTGGAACTATTTTTATATTTTCACCTTTGCTTAGTACTAGTTTTACTGTTGAGCCCTCTTTTACTGTATATCCCTCTAAGTATGGTGGGTCTTGTGATACGATTTTTCCAGCTTCTACATCAGAATTAAATTCTTCTGTAATCTCTAATACTAAATTTGCATCTGTTGCTGTGGTTTCTGCTTGCTCTCTAGTCATTTCTACAAAGTTTGGAAGTGCTACATCTTTAGTTCTTCCTGCACTTAGTATTGCTTGTGTTCCAAAGAAACCTACTACTGGTATTAATATAACTAAAAGTACTATAATAACTATTTTTAATGCTGGATGTTTTGCAAAGAATGCACTAATTTTTCCTTTTTTCTTTTTGCCATTCTCTGCCTTTTCTTCGCTATCTGCTCTAGCATTATCACTTTTTATTGCTTCCTCTGATATTGTATCTATTCTTTGTGTATATGCCATCTCATTAGAAGCTGTTTTTACGAAATCCCCATCTGGGTCTTTTAATGCCATATTTAAATCTTTAAGCATTTCGGTTGCTGATTGATAACGTAAATTTAAGTCTTTTTCCATTGCTTTCATAATTATTTTATTTACTGAATATGGTATGGATGGATTTAGCTTAATTGGCTCTACTGGCTTTTCTTGCATATGCTTCAATGCAACAGATACTGGAGTATCCGCATCAAATGGAACTCTACCTGTAAGCATTTCGTACATTACTACACCAAGTGAATACAAGTCTGACTTAGCATCAGTATATCCTCCCCTTGCATGCTCTGGTGAGAAATAGTGTACTGAGCCTATTGTCGTACCAAAAGCTGTAATTGTAGAATTTGAAACTGCTTTTGCTATTCCAAAGTCTGTAACCTTTGCCACTCCGTCTTCTGTAATTATTATATTATGTGGTTTTATGTCTCTATGTACTATATTGTTTTTATGTGCCACCTCTAGTGCTGATGCAATTTGTATTGCTATGTTTAGAGACCATTTCCATGGTAATACTCCATCTTCGTCTATTATTTGTTTTAAAGTTTTTCCTTGTATTAATTCCATTACAATGTAATAAATATTGTCATCCATTCCTACATCGTATATTGATACTATATTTGGATGTGTAAGGCTTGCAGCTGACTGTGCTTCCGTGTTAAACCTTCTAATAAATTCTTCGTCTGTAGTAAATTCCTCTCTTAATACTTTGACAGCAACATATCTTTTTAGCACTGTATCCATTGCTTTATATACTGTTGCCATTCCTCCATTACCAATTTTCTCTAGTATTTCATACCTATTTCCTATCAATCTTCCTTCTAGGTTCATAACTAATCTTCTCCTCTTAATTTATAATAATAACAGTTATATTGTCAAATCCACCAGCTTCATTTGCTTCTTTTATTAGATTATCTGCTGCAGTGTTTATGTTTTCTTTTACTAATTCTTGTATTCTTTTTTCTTCAACCATATTTGTTAAACCATCTGAGCACATAATAAAAACATCGCCTTTTTCAAAGTTTCTAGCTCTTATATCTGGCTCCACATATGGTGTACAACCAAGCGCCTTTGTTAGCATATTCTTTTTAGGATGAGTTTTCGCTTCTTCTCTTGTGATTTTTTTATCTTCTACAAGCTGTTGTACATAACTATGGTCTTTTGTAAGCTTTCGAATAACATCTTTTCGAATTCTATAAATTCTACTGTCTCCAACATGTCCTATATATGCCTTATTATTATATATTAAACAAAGCTCCAAAGTAGTACCCATTCCTTCTAATTCTTTGTCTTCTTTTGATTTTTCATATACCACCATATTTGCATATTCGACAGCATTTTTAATAAGCTTTAAGATTTCTTCTTTTTCTTTTACTATATTTTCAAAATTGCTTTTTATATACTTTACAGCTGACTCAGCAGCAAGTTTGCTAGCTATTTCTCCGCCTTTATATCCGTCCCATTCCATCAGCTAATATATATACTTTTGGCTCATCCGTTTCTTGTGAGATATAGTAATAGTCTTGATTTAGCTCTCTTGCTTTTCCTATATCTGTTTTAGCAAAAACCATTATTTTTCCTATCCTTTCTTATTTTTCAATTCAAATTTTTTCTGCGTAGTTGCCCACAGGCCGCATCAATATCAGAGCCTAGCTCCCTTCTAATTGTTGCAACTATTCCTTTTTCGTTTAAATAATCTCTAAATTTTATAATATTTTCATTGGAGCTTTTTACATATTCTCCATTTTCAATTTTATTTATTGGAATCAAGTTTACATGGCATAGCATTCCTTTTAGCAATTTGACTAATTCCTTGGCATCTTCTAAATTGTCGTTGTTGTCCTTTGCCAATGCATACTCAAACGAAATTCTTTTATTTGTTTTATTTATATAGTATTTGCACGCTTCCATCAACTCTTTAATATTGTATCTATTATTAATTGGCATCATTTTGCTTCTTTTTTCGTCAGTTGTTGCATGAAGCGAAATTGAAAGTGTACATTGCAATTCTTCATCTGCAAATTTGTATATCATTGGTACTAAACCACTTGTAGAAATACTTATATGCCTTGCTCCTATGTTTAGCCCTTTTTGATTGTTAATTATTTGTATTGCCTTCATTACATTGTCGTAATTGTCGAATGGCTCTCCAATCCCCATAAATACTACATTTGATATTTTATCTCCAATATCCTGCTCTACAGCTAGTATTTGCTCCACAATTTCTCCTGCTGTTAGACTTCTTATAAATTTAATTCCTGTAGATGCACAGAACTTGCAACCCATTTTACATCCAATTTGTGATGACACACAAATTGTTTTTCCATGATGGTATTCCATAAGTACTGTTTCTATTGCATTTCCATCTAATACATCAAATAAGTATTTTTTAGTTCCATCAGAAGATTCTTGCTTTTTTAAAATTTTGAAATTACACATTGTGTATTCTTGTTTTAGTTTTTCTCTTAGCTCTATAGATAAATTTGTCATTTCATCAAATTCTTTAACTTTATCTATATATATCCATTTAAAAATTTGCTCTGCTCTGTACTTTTTCTCTCCTAAAGCTAGAATCTCATCTTGTAAGTCACTTAAATTATATTCTTTTATATTTTTCACTTTTTACCTTCATTTCTATTTGTATTTTGCTTACTTATATCACATTTTTTATTATTTTTCAATAGGTAACTTTCTTAGCTCTTTAAGTCTTGCTTCATATGCTGTCATTGTCTCCTCTTCTAAAGCAATTGCTGCTTCTGCACCCATTTTATTTATTAATTTTTTTGTAAATAATGGATTTAATATTAAAATTGGTCCTAAAATATATGTGCCTATAAAATTATTTTTTTGTATTCCCTCAAATTTACTTTCTTTGTTAATTCCAATTCCCTTTTCTACTTCAACAAAATATGAGCTCGAATTGTCTCCATACATCATTGTGAATTGGCTTTTAAATCCAACTATTTCAATATCTTCATACTTTCCTATTAAATAACTATTATGTCTATTCATCATATTTCTTTTGCTATATACATCAAATATTCCAACAGCTTCTATTTTTGAGCCATCTTCGTTTTCTATGTATTTCCCCAGTACTTCTAAAGCATTACCTGTAAATAGAAAAACTACACCTTTTTCTATTAATTCTTCTATTCTACCTTTGTATGGTAAAAGTCTTTCAATGACTTTCTCCTGTGTTTTTTCTGTCATTGGGGCTAAATAGATTAAATTCACATCTTCTTTTGAAAATGTTGGCACGTCATCTAAAGCTGTCTCTATAAACTCTGCATCTGGCAAGCACATTTTTAAATACTTCATGTTAAACATGTCTCCAAACAAGTTACACACTTCTGGAAACAGAATTTCTATTTTCATTTTTATTCTCCTCTCGATTTGATTATGTTTTCGACCTTATGCTTAGCCGCCTCTTTCAGCTCCATAGCATACAAATCATGTAAAATAAATACTGTATCTATTCCGTCAAGTTTTAAGCTATCTATTGCAGTAAGCTCATCTCTTTTATGTACTATTTTTTCTTTATCTACACCTGCTATTAAAAGTCTTACATATCCATCCAAATATCTTGCTCCTGCAATAATTACTTGCTTAATACTTTCATTATTCAAAAATTCATAGTCAGTATCATATTGCCATGCAGTATTTTCACTTCCATTTGCTGCTTCATGTAAATCATCTAGGAAAAGTATTACTGCTTTATTTCCTTTATATTTTCTAACATAATCAAATACTCTAGAGCAAGCAATCGGATTCATTCCTTTAGATAAATGGGTTATTATTTTTATGTTGTTTACATTTTCTTCGCTATATCTTGTATCAACTATCTTTTGCTTTTTAAGCGATTCATTTATCTGGTTACTATCAAGTCCAATTTGCTTTAGTACAACTATTGTTGTAAGAATATTGTATATGTTTATAATATTATCACTTATTAAGTCATATACTTCTTCTCGATTACCGCTTTTTAGAGTCATTTTTTTATTTTCCAAATCTAAATTTGTTACTAAATAATCTTTTTCTGGAGAGCTAAAATCACATTTTGGGCAATGTGCTTTGCCAATATGGTTATATCTTACATAATCATACACTAATTTTGTATTACATTTTGGGCACACAACAATATCTCGTGATATATTCTCACAAGTTTCGCCATCTGTATCTAATTTATCTATTCCAAAATATATACGCTTATTACTTGGCGCTATATTGCTTGCTATTAAGTCATCACCATTTAAAATTAATGTAGTATCTTTTGGAATATATTTAGTTAATAAGCCTGATATAAATTCTGTATGTGCATTACGCATCATTGAATCTCTAAATAAATTTGTACATACCAAATATGTAGGAGTAAGATATGGATAAATTTTGGGAGAGCTTCTTTCATCGACTTCTAAAACAGCTAAATCTTTTTTAGCTTTCCCCATAATAGTAGCTCCTCCAATTAATGTTGTGGCTACTCCTGCATCAATATTTGAGCCATATTTATTATCTATAAATACATAATTATTATCTTTTAATACATCCTCTATCATATTACATACAGTGGTTTTTCCATTTGTTCCTGTTACAGCAACTATTGTTTTAGGCTTGTCTATTTTTCCTATAAAATCCGGACATACTTTAAGTGCAAATTTTCCTGGAAAAAACGTTGCATTTCTTCGTAATATTTTTAGCAATACACTTCCTGCTTTTGCTCCCCATAGAGCTATATAAAATCTAATTCCTTTTTTCATTTATTATCACCTTTTATTTTTTATACAGGTATTATATATTAAAAACATCTGTAAAGCAATATGCAGATGCAAGAAAAAAGTTACTATTTAATGGCATTAGCATTAAGCATTTCCTGCAACGGTAGTTTAAAGCTTTTCACCATTAAATAGTAACTTCAGTTAGCTTTTAAAAACTTCATAAAGTAATTTTTCTATGCTTGATAGTCTTTTTTCAAATATAGTGTTAGTCATGTCAAGAATTTCGTTGTATTCTAGTAATTTAGAAAATTTTTGCATATTCACTTTATGATTGTTTGCTACAGCTTCTTTAAGATTTTTTTGTTCGTTTTTTATTTCGTTTAATAGTTCGTTTATTTGTGCGATTAATGCTTCAAATTCCTCTTTTTCAGATATGTTCTTACACATATAATCACCTCTCTAAAAATCATGTAAATATTTTACCATGATTTAGAAAATAAATCAATAGTTTGGCGAAAATTTGTTCAGATTATTTTTCCTCCTCCAAGTACAATGTCATCTACATATAGCACAACAGATTGTCCTGGAGTGATTGCCCTTTGTGCCTCTTTAAATTTTACTACTGCTTGATTATTTTCTATTTTTAAGGTTGAGGCTGCTGCTTTTGCTCTATACCTTATTTTTGCCATAACATTAATTTCTTCGCTAAAATCTATGCCATCAATTAAGAAGTTTAGCTCGTTTGCTACTAGCTCTGTGCTATACAATTCTTTTTCCGTACCAACTATTACTTGATTTTTCTCTTTGTCTAGTTTTAACACATATAGTGGCTCTTTGTAAGCTATTCCTAGCCCCTTTCTTTGGCCAACTGTGTAATTTATTAAACCAGTATGTGTACCTAGCTTTTCTCCAGTGTTTAAAACTATGTCTCCTGGTTTATTGTTTGTGTCAAAAGAATTTATTTCTTTTAAAAAGCTGACATAATCATTATTCGGTATAAAGCACACTTCTTGACTATCTTTTTTTTGTGCAACTTCTAGTCCATTTTCTTCTGCTATTTTTCGTATTTCACTTTTGTCCATAAATTCAGAAAGTGGAAATATTATATATGGTAAAATTTCTTTATTTATTCCATACAAAAAATAGCTTTGGTCTTTTGCTTCAGCATTTGCTTTTGCCAATACATATTGATTATATTTTTCAGAATACCTAGCCTTTGCATAATGGCCTGTTGCAATGTATTCACAGCCATACTCTTTTGCAGCTTTATAAAAAGCATCAAATTTCATAAATTTGTTACACTCTACACAAGGATTTGGCGTTTTAGCACACATATATGTACACACAAAATTATCTATAACTCTTTTTTTAAATTCTTCTCTTAAATCTATTACATGATGCTCTATTCCTAGCTGCTCGCATACTTTCTTTGCATCATCAATAGGAGCTTCCCATAATTTCATGGTAGCTCCTACTACATCATATCCTTGTTTTTTTAACAATATTGCTGCGACAGAGCTATCCACGCCTCCGCTCATGCCTAACAAAACTTTTTTACTCATCTTTAACCTCGTCTATCTTAATATGTACATCCTCTAGTTGCTTTTCTGTAACCTTACTTGGTGCTCTCATAAGTAAGTCCCTTGCCTTTTTATTCTTAGGAAATGCTATAACTTCCCTTATGTTGTTTGAATCTGCAATAAGCATTACCATTCTGTCTAGTCCAGGTGCTGCTCCTGCATGTGGTGGTGTACCATATTGGAATGCATTGTATAATGCTCCAAATCTAGTTTCAACTTCTTTTTCGCTGTATCCGGCAATTTCAAATGCTTTTACCATAAGCTCTGGGTCGTGGTTTCTTACTGCTCCTGATGCCATTTCGTATCCATTACATACCACATCATATTGATATGCTAGTATCTCTAGTGGCTCTTTGTTTTCTAGTGCTTCTCTTCCACCTTGTGGCATAGAGAACGGATTATGATTGAAATCTATTGTACCTTCATCAGATAACTCATACATTGGGAAATCTGTAATAAAGCAGAATTTATATACATTTTTCTCTATTAAATCTAATCTCTTGCCAAGCTCTATTCTAATTAAACCAGCTATTTTTTGTGCTGTTTTCAATTCATCTGCAATAAAGAAAATTGCATCATTTACTCTTACATTGTATTCTTTTTCTAAACCTTCTTTTATGTCGTCTGTTATGAATTTAGAAATTCCGCCTGTATAGCCGTTTTCTTTGTCTACTTTTACCCAAGCTAAGCCGTTTGCTCCAGCTTCTTCTTTTGCAAAATCTGTCATGTTATCAAAGAATTTTCTTGCCTGCTCTGCTCCATTTGGCACAACAATTATTTTTATAGTTTTATCTTTAAAAGCATTGAACTCAGTATTTGCAAATAATTTTGTAGCATCTTGAATAATAAGTGGATTACGTAAATCTGGCTTGTCAATTCCATAAGTCTCCATTGCTTCTCTGTATGGAATACGTCTAAAAGGTGCCTCATCTACTTTCCAATTTGTATGCTCCTTAAATACAGTGGAAAAAATATCCTCTAAAACTTTGAACACATCTTCTTGCTCGGCAAAGCACATTTCAAAATCCAATTGATAAAACTCGCCTGGGGCTCTATCTGCTCTAGGGTCTTCATCTCTAAAGCATGGTGCTATTTGATAATATTTATCAAAACCAGACACCATCAAAAGTTGCTTAAATTGTTGTGGTGCTTGTGGTAGTGCATAAAACTCACCTGGATGTAATCTACTTGGTACTAAGTAGTCCCTTGCTCCCTCTGGAGAAGAGTTTGCTAAAATCGGTGTTTGAATTTCTGTAAAACCTAGCTCATCCATTTTTCTTCTCAAAGTCTTCATTATTGCTGAGCGAAGTAAAATATTTTTATGCAATTTATCATTTCTTAAATCTAAAAATCTATATTCTAAACGTAAATCTTCCCTTGCTTCACCAGTTTTTTCAGAGTTAACTTCAAAAGGTAAAATATTTTTGCATTTACCTAACACTTTTATCTCTTCTGCCTCTATCTCTATCTCGCCTGTTGGCATTTTAGGATTTTTGTTACTTCTTTCTACTACTTTACCTTTAACACTAATTACACATTCTGTAACAAGCTCATTTGCTATAGCTTGCATTTCTTCATTATCGCTAATTACAATCTGAGTAATTCCGTATTGGTCACGTAAATCTATAAACTCCATTGAGCCCAAATTTCTAATTTTTTGAACCCATCCTGCTATTGTAACTATTTCTCCAACATTTGTTATATTTAATTCTCCACAATTATGGTCTCTGTACATGTTTATCCTTCCTTTTCTGCTAAATTTTATTGTAATCTGATACGACATACACTATTATATCATCTTTAGAGAAATTTCTCCACTGTTTTTGTATATTTTTTATTAATCTCTTACATACTCATTCATTGGTTTTATTAAATATTTTAGCTCATCTAATTTATCTGTTGAAACATATCCTGGTTTGCCATTTATAACATCTGGAATTCTATTTACTACGGTTGCGCATGTAAGCTCAACTGTAGAAGGTCTTGATACTACTATTGTTGTATTTGGCTCTCCTTCTATTGTCCACTCATTTTTGTCGTAATCCTCTTTAGAATATACTTTTCCTATACATTGAGACTCAATTGTAATTCCCTCTTTTGTTTTCGTTGTAACAACAGCGCTCATTCCCGTTGCTGTTCCTGCTTTTACCGTCATTCCTAATGTTGATGACTCTATATCTTCTTTATATGTTTGTGGCACACATTTTTGTGTTTGGCTAATTGGTGTTAATCCTAATTTTGAGCATAACCAGCCATTTACATTCCACATATATGATGGTGAATATTCTCCAGAATTTATTATTTTTTGTCTATCCTCATCACTCATTCTATCTACAGAAGCAATTTTTTTGTCAAACTCATCTAAATTCAATCCTGCACCATGTGCCTCTGCTAAAGCAATTCCATAATCTTCTACATTATATGATGAGCTTCCTTTTATTTTCGTAATTTTTTGTGTAGAGCCTGCAATACTGCTTATTAATTCTCCCCAATAAATATCTTGATATCCGCTTCCTGTAATAGTACATCCATTCTTCTTTGCTAAATCATCAATCTCGTTTGCCACTGTTGGGTTTGAATTAAATGGGAAAAATGCCTCTTCGCAAGTAGATATTGCATTAATTCCTAGCTTTGCGCAAAGCATAAACGCATCCTTAATATCATTTAATAGACTCATAGTAGTAACTATAACTATATCTGGTCTTAATTCTTGTAATAACTTTTCAGCATCTTTTACATCAGTTACAGTTACACCTCTTTTTTCTCCTCCCATTATTTCTCCAATATCTTTGCCTATAACATTTGGATTTACGTCAATAGCTCCTACTATCTCTCCACCTTTTTCAAAAACATAACGCATAGTATAAACTGACATTTTACCTGTACCATATTGTACAACTCTCACTTTTCTATCCATAAACAGCACTCTCCTTCTTTATTAATTTTTATAGATAGATTATATCACTAATTTTTAAAAAATATACATTATTTTTCTAGTATTATAGTTACTGGTCCGTCATTTAAAAGACTAACCTTCATATCTGCGCCAAATATTCCCTTTTCTACTTCTATGCCATTTTCCTTGCACTTATCGCAAAAATATTCATATAACTCATTTGCAAATTCTGGTTTTGCAGCATTTACAAATGATGGTCTATTTCCGCCTGAGCAATCTGCATAAAGTGTGAATTGTGATACAATAAGTAATTTTCCATTCACATCTTTTAGGCTTAAATTCATTTTTCCATTTTCATCTTCAAACACGCGCAAATTACATAGCTTTTTTACTAAGTAATCAGCTGTTTCTTTAGTATCTGTATAGGTTACACCCAAAAGCACTAAGAATCCTTTTTCTATTTTTCCTACTGTTTTTCCGTCTACGTCTACTTTTGCATTTTTTACTCTTTGTACTACTAATTTCATATTTGCCTCCTACTGTGCAACTTTTCTTCTCACATACTCATAAATCATAATTCCTGCTGCAACAGAAGCATTCAAGCTTTCTGTCCTTCCAAGCATTGGTATTTTTACCTTCTCATCTGCCATATCTTGTATTTCTTTTGAAACCCCATTTGCTTCATTTCCTATAACAATTACTTTTTTATTATAGTCCACATCATATACACTATTTTTTGTGTCAAGAGAAGTAACCATTACTTTAAATCCATTTTTCTGTGCTTTACTTAGCTCTTGTTGTAAATTCTCTGTTTCTATAATATTTACTCTAAAAATTGCTCCCATGGTAGAGCGCACTACCTTTGAGTTATATGGGTCTGCGCTATTTTTAGAAAGTATTATTTGCTTTAAATTAGCACTATCTACAGTTCTAAGTATAGTGCCCAAATTTCCTGGGTCTTGTATATCATCTAAAGCTACTATTATGTCTTGAGAATAGTCCGCTTCGTTTTCGCTCGCTCCATTCTTTTCAATTACTGCAATAATCCCTTGTGGAGTTTTTACATCTGTAATCGCATTAAACACATTTTTTGTAACTGCAACTAAATTGTGTCTTGCTATCTCATATAAAGTATCCTTATCCAATTCTACAGTATCGTTAAAATCCTCACACATAACAATTTGCCTTATTTTGGCATTTTCTGCAATTGCTTCTTTTACCAGCTTTATGCCTTCTATTATATATGCATTTTCTAAATCTCTATACTTCTTCTCTTTTAATTTTCTAATGTTTTTAACAATTTCATTATCTTTGCTTGAAATTACTTGCATTGCTCCTCCTCTTTTAGGTCTGTCCCCAAAACGACAACTTTGTCGTTTTTAGGCCTGTCCCTATAACGACAAAAATTCCTTTATCTTTTCTATGAGCTCTTCATCGTTTAGGTTACCTACTCTTAAAGTAACATATGGCTCTACTCCTGCTGAGAATTTTATGTCATATCCATATTTTTTGATTAGTATATCCACATTTTCTGGATTATATTTATTTTTATCATAATAGAATACCACATTTTTCGTGTCATTAAATACGTTTTTCTTTTCTGATATTTTAATTACTCCATCATTTCTACATAATTCCTTAATACGTGCTATTTCTATTAGATTTTCTAACTCTTTTGGCATTACACCATATCTATCTATAATTTCATCAATTACATTTTGTATATCTTCTTCTGTTCTACATAGTGCTATATTTTGATATACTTCAATTTTTTGGCTACTGTTTTCTATATAGCTATCTGGTATATAGCTTGAAATATTGATGTCTATTTGAATTTCTTGCTCTTCTTCTACTTCCATTCCTTGCATTTCTTTTACCACTTGGTCTAGTAAGTTGCAGTAAGTGTCATACCCTACTTGCTCCATATGTCCATGTTGAATTTCTCCTAGCAAGCTTCCTGCTCCTCTTATTTCCAAGTCTCTCATTGCTATTTTGAAGCCTGATCCGAATTCGGTAAATTCACGTATTGCTTTTAATCTTTTGTCTGCAACTTCTGATAATAGCTTATCTCTTTTGTATGTAATATATGCATAGGCTTGCTTGTCACTTCTTCCAACTCTTCCACGTATTTGGTAAAGTTGTGCCAATCCTAGTCTGTCTGCGTTTTCTACAATGATTGTGTTTGCATTTGGAATATCTATTCCAGATTCTAGAATTGTTGTGCACACTAAAACATTAACATCTCCATTAATAAATCTTTCCATGATGTCTTCTATTTCTCTACCTGACATTTTTCCATGTGCATATTCCACTTTTGCTTCTGGTACTAGCTCTGCAATATCCATTGCTTTTTTCTCTATGTTTTCCACTTTGTTATACAAATAAAATACCTGTCCGCCTCTTTCTAGCTCTTTTGTAATTGCTTCTTTTATAACTTCTGCATCATATTCTAATACATAAGTTTGAACTGGTCTTCTATTTTGTGGTGGCTCATATATAACAGACATGTCGCGAATGCCAAGTATTGACATGTGTAGTGTCCTAGGAATTGGAGTTGCTGTCATAGTAAGTACATCCACACTTGTTTTTAGTTTCTTTATTTTTTCCTTATCTTTTACTCCAAATCTGTGCTCCTCATCTATTATGAGAAGTCCTAAGTCTCTAAATTCCACATCTTTGCTAAGCAATCTATGTGTACCAATAACTACATCTACTTCTCCTAGTTTTAGTTTTTTAACTACTTCGTCTTGCTCTTTTTTTGTTCTAAATCTATTTAAAAGCTCAACAGTAATTGCAAAACCTTCCATTCTTTTCTTAAAACTCTCGTACTGCTGGTTAGCAAGTACTGTAGTTGGTACTAGATATGCTACTTGCTTGTGGTCCATTACCGCTTTAAATGCTGCTCTTATTGCAACTTCTGTTTTACCATAGCCAACATCGCCACAAAGCAATCTATCCATTGGTCTAGACTGCTCCATATCTTTTTTTACTTCTTCTATACATCTTAATTGGTCATCTGTCTCTTGATATGGGAACTCGTCTTCAAATTGTCTTTGCCAATCTGTATCTTTTGAAAAAGCAAATCCTTTCATTTTTTGTCTTTTTGCATATAGCTCAATTAAGTCTTTTGCAACTTCCCTTAAGTTATTTTTTACTCTTGATTTAGTATTGCTCCACTCTTTGCTGCCAAGCCTATTTAATCTAGGAGCTGTATCTCCTCCACCAATGTACTTCCTAACATTATCCAAGCTGCTTGTTGGCACATAAAGCATATCATCATTCTTGTATTTGATTTTAATATAGTCTTTAGTAACTCCATCTGCCTCTATTGTGTTTACTCCAACGAATTGTCCAATTCCTTGAGTTCTATGTACAACATAGTCACCCTGTTTTAAATCTGCAAAAACAACTTTTTCTCCCTGCCTGAAAGTGCTACTTGTTCTTCTTTTCTTTACTTCTCCCTCTAGAGCTTCTGCCATGCTAATTACAACTAAATTCAAATCATAGCACTCAAATCCAGAAGAAAGCCCTCCTGTCGTTATAGGGACAGGCCTAAAAACGACAACTTTGTCGTTTTGGGGACAGGCCTTCTTAAGAAAATTAGTTTCAGGATTTTTTGCCATATTAGGCTGTTCACTTTTTCCATTGCTGTATAACTCATTTTTTGAGTTTTTTTCCGCATCAGTGGTTAAAATTTCGTTTTCACTAAGCAGATTTTTTACTTTTTCTACATTTTCCTTATTGCCAGCAAGTATTACCACTTGCTTATTTTCAGAAAGCCATTTTTTTATATCATTAATTAATAACTCTGTTTCGGCTTTATGAAAATTAATTTGTCTATAATTAAATTCAAATTTATTTACGGAATTGCTGTTATTTTCCTCTAAATAAACTGTCTGCCTTTCTTCGAAAATTCCATTCCAAGCCTCTTTATTAAAATCACTTATATTTCTTATTGCCTCTGGAACAAATCTCTCTTTTTCCATCAAAGATTTTATCAAGTTATTATTTTCTATAACAATATTTTCAATTCTTTGATTTATTTTTAAATTTTCATCAACAAATAACAAGCAATTACTTGGCAAATACTCTAAAAAGCTAGACTTCTTAGAATAAAACTCATTGAAATACTTGTCTATTTTACTAAGATACTCTCCATTTTGAATTGCCTCTATATCCGCTTCTACAGTCTTTGCAAAGCCACTTGCATCATTATTTCTTTCGAATGCTTCTAGCAATTTATTTGTTTTTCCATCCGAATTTGTTTCTCTTATCTTTTTGCAGATGCTTCCCACAATCTCTGAATATTCTGGCAAAACTTCATCTTCATAGTCATAATCAAAAATATATTCATGTGCAGGGAATATTTTTACTTTTTCAGTCATTTCAGTAGTTCTCTGTGAGCTTATACTAAAATATCTTATAGAATCTACATCGTCTCCCCAGAATTCAATTCTAACACCAGTTTTCTCAGAAAGTCCAATATCTACAATTCCACCTCTGATACTAAATTGACCTTTATTTTCTACTAAATCATTTCTTTCATATCCCATCAACAAAAGTATTTGTTTTAAGTTATTTAATGCCTTTTTTCCTTTAAATCCGCTACACTCAAATAAGTTTCCAACTGTAAAAGTTAGCACATTTCTGTACAACACTTTTTTTGAAATCATTGGCTGCATTATAGCTTCTATAGTAGTAACAACGATATCTACATCTTTGTTTAAAATTTTATTTAAAACTTCTATTCTTGCATATGGTAAGTCTTTGCTCTCTGAAATATAGTCATATGTAGCTATTTCTCTTTTGCCAAAATACTCTACTTTTTCTTGGAAATATTTTAAATCTTTAACTAGCTGTTTTGCCTGCAATTCATTGTATGTAACAATGCAAATTGGTTTTTTTACTGTATCAGAAACAGTCGAAATCATGTGGGATTTTCCAACGAATTCTAACCCCGATATAAATATCGGGGTTTTTTTCATCTCAATTTCATCTATTAATTGCTTGAATTTGTCATTTGCTTCAAGCTCATTTATAAGCATATTTTTCATTACAGATACCAATTTCCTTTTACTTTGTAATTGAGATTATTTTATATTTAATTACACCTGCTGGTGCTTGAGCTTCTACTATTTGACCTTTTTTAGCTCCCATTAGTGCTGAGCCTATTGGAGATTCGTTTGAAATCTTGTTTTGAGCTAAATCAACTTCTGTTGAGCCTACTATTGTGTATGATTCTTCTTCGTTGAATTCCATATCTAAAACTTTAACAGTGTTGCCTACTTGAACTGTCTTTGTATCTATCTCAGATTCATCTATGATTTTAGCATATCTAAGCTTATTCTCTAATTCAGCTATTTTAGTTTCATTTGCAGCTTGAGCATTTTTTGCTTCATCATATTCTGAATTTTCTGATAAATCTCCAAATCCCAATGCTATTTTAATTCTTTCTGCTATTTCAGCTCTTTTTTCTGTTGTTAAGTATTCTAATTCTTTCTCTAAATTGTCATAACCTTCTTGGGTTAATAGAACTTCTTTTTCAGAATCCATTTTGTCTCCCTCCTTTTGTTAAAAGAAAATCGTTGTTTAAAACAAGAAAATCGCTTCTTTAAACAACATGTAATATATTAAACTAATTTTCGCATTTTGTCAAGGTTTAGATTGTGAATTTTCTGTAACTCTTCATCTGTAATCCTTCCATTATTTCCAATTAACTCGGTTATAGCTATTTCATCTCTTTTTATTCTGTCATACACATCTTCTATCTTTGCTTTTTGAAGTTCATCCTTTAACAAAGCACTTTCATACAATTTTACTAGCTCAAAATTTCCTCCTATGCTCTCAAACTTTTCTACTAACTCGTCTGGAGCTGTAATATCGAAATAGCTAATATTTATGCCGTCAAAGCTTGGACTTGCATATTTTACATCTTCTCCCACATCTACAATTATTGCTTCTCTGTTAATTTTGTACTTTTCTAGCTCATTCTTTGTAAGATTAATGTTTAACACATATTTTGCCCTTTTCAAAGCCTTCTTTTTATTATTTGAAACAGAAATAAGAATATTATCATTCTCTAGCAAATTTTCTTGCACATTTTTTAGTTTTTCAATATCATTTGTAACTATATTAGCAACTCTAAAATTTTCTATAAAAATCTTTAAAAGATTTAAATTTAAATTGGAATCTCTTTTAAAAATAATATATATATCTTCTTGCTTCATATTCACTTGTTGCTTATTTAATATATATTCAAATATGTCAAATCCCATATATTCCATCAATT
>UMIY01039237.1_pt1 | contig 22596 bp, 19 predicted proteins | sample 1965921 | NCBI WGS metagenome assembly UMIY01 (sample SAMEA4836134, study PRJEB28245) | human gut metagenome | biome: gut microbiome; material: fecal sample | place: Denmark | collected 2008
CTTTTCTGAAATGTACGCGGCGGTGATTACGCCGAAGTCATTGCAGCATGGGCAGACCGCATCCACCCGGCGATCCACGGCCAGGGCATACATGGCATCCAGATCCGTGTAGTCGCCGTATACATACTCATCGGCCAGCTTGTGGCCGGGAAGCTCGGGACGGTTCCCGGTGGTGATGACATAGCAGTTGAGCATTTTCAGTGCCCGCAGCAGCCGCTCGTCGTTGTGGCCGGCATTGAGCAGCAGGACTCTTTTCGTTGCGGTGTTGTTTTTCACTATCGTATCTCCCCAAATACATCCTGCCGGAAAGCGCCCCGGTTGGCCTCCGCCCGGGTTTGGCTCCCCTTGCGGTCGAACACCATCTGCACCACCCGGAAGCACAGGTGGATATCCACCCGCAGGCTGCAGTTTTCCACGTACCAGACGTCGTTTTCAAATTGCTCCTCCCAGGTCCACACGTGATCCAGGGGAGCATAGGTAGGACATTCCAGTCCCGGCCGAACCGCGTGGCGCATCAGCTGGCGGGCGTCGTAGCGGCACAGGTAGTCGGGCAGCAGCGGCCTGGGGCCGATGAGGCTCATATCGCCCTTGAGAATGAGAAACAGCTGGGGCAGTTCGTCCAGGGAGGTCTGGCGGATCTTCTTTCCGATCTTGGTGACCCGGTACTCCGCCAGCAGCAGCTCCCCGTTTTCGTCCCGTTCGTCGGTCATGTTTTTAAACTTGATAATGGTAAACGGCTTGCAGTCCTTTCCAATCCGGGTCTGCCGGAAGAGGACGGGCCGGCCCACGTCAAAAAGCGTGATGAGGGCGATGATCCCCATGACTGGCAGGGCGATCACCAGACCCAAACTGCAAATGACGATGTCCAGAATGCGCTTTCCGCAGCGGGTATAAAACGTATCCCGCACATGGACTCCGGCCAGATAAGGATTTAGGACATAGGTGGTTTTTGCCGGGGCTTCCGCTTGGATGGGCGTTTGAAAGGCTGTCTGACCTTGAGCAGGCATCGCTGTCATCTCCTGTCTGTTCTGTGAATCCGTCCGCCGGCATGAGGGACGTGTATTTACCGGATGGTACCGATTCGTTGGTTCTCCTCAGCATACCGGCCGGAGAGGATCTCCTGCCACCAGGCCTGATGGTCCCGGTACCACTGCACGGTGGCGCGGATGCCGTCTTGAAAGCTGGTTGCGGGCTGCCAGCCCAGTTCCCTGCGGATCTTCTCCGGGTCGATGGCGTAGCGCAGGTCGTGCCCGGGCCGGTCGGCTACAAAGGTGATGAGGGATTCCGGCTCACCCAGCTCCCGCAGAATGGTTTTCACCACATCCAGATTGCTGCGCTCATTGTGGCCGCCGATGTTGTAGATCTCCCCTGCCTTGCCACGGCGGATGATGCTGTCCACTGCGGCACAGTGATCTTCCACATACAGCCAGTCCCGGATGTTCTCCCCCTTGCCGTATACCGGCAAAGGCTGGTGGGCCATGGCCCTGGCGATCATCAGCGGGATCAGTTTTTCCGGGAACTGATAGGGGCCGTAGTTGTTGGAGCAGCGGGAAATGGTGGCGGGCAGCTGGAACGTTCTCACGTATGCCCCCACCAGCAGATCGGCTGCGGCCTTGGAAGCGGAATAGGGGCTGGAGGCCCGCAGAGGCGTGCTCTCCACAAACAGTAAATCCGGCCGGTCCAGGGGCAGATCTCCATACACCTCGTCGGTGGAAACCTGATGGAAGCGCTGGGTGCCGTAGTGAAGGCAGGCGTCCATCAGGATCTGCGTTCCCATGATGTTGGTCTGCAGGAACACGCCGGGATCCCGGATGGAACGGTCCACGTGGCTCTCCGCTGCAAAATTCACCACCACATCCGGCCGGTAGGAGTCAAAGAGGCGGAAGACCGTCTCCCGGTCTGTGATGTCGGCCCTTACAAAGCGCATCCCGGGGGCCTTCATGGCCTCCTTGAGGGTGGTGATGTTGCCGGCGTAGGTGAGACTGTCCAGACACAGAATCTGATCTGCCGGGTGATGGGCCAGTTCATAGTAAATGAAATTGGCCCCGATAAAACCGGCGCCGCCGGTCACAAGGAGTTTAGTCATAGGTGTGATCCCCCTTGTACGATATCAGGTACTGGCCGTATTCCGTCATCTTGAGCGCTTCGCCCAGGGCCACCATTTCGTCCCGGCTGATAAAGCCCCGCCGCCAGGCGATCTCTTCGATGCAGGAAATATAGTATCCCGTGTTGACCTGTACGGTCTCCACAAAGGTGGAGGCTTTCAAAAGAGCTGTGGGGGAGCCGGTATCCAGCCAGGTGATCCCCCGTCCGAACAGCTCCACATGGAGCTCTCCCATCTCCAGATAGGCGTTGTTTACGGAAGTGATCTCCAGCTCGCCCCGGGCGGAGGGCTGCACGTTTTTGGCGATTTCCACCACCCGGTTATCGTAAAAATACAGTCCCGGTACCGCGTAATTGGACTTGGGATTTTGGGGCTTTTCCTCAATGGAGAGTACGGTCCCGTCACCGTCAAACTCCAGCACGCCAAAATCCTGGGGGTTCTTCACAGGGTAGCCGAAAATGGTAGCGCCTTTTTTCCGGGCTGCCGCCCGGTTCAAAATTAGGGTGATGTCTGTCCCGTAGAAGAAGTTGTCCCCCAGGATCAGGCAGACCTGGTCGTCTCCGATAAAGGTCTCCCCGATTATGAAAGCATCCGCCAGACCCCGGGGCGTCTCCTGAATGGCGTAGCAGATCCGCATCCCCAGATGGGAGCCGTCCCCCAAGAGCCGCTGGAAATTAGGCGTGTCCTCCGCTGTGGAGATGACCAGCACCTCCCGGATCCCCGCCAGCATGAGGGTGGAAAGGGGGTAGTAGATGAGCGGCTTATCGTAGATGGAGAGCAGCTGCTTGGAAATCACCTTGGTACTGGGATATAATCTGGTCCCTTTTCCGCCTGCGAGAATAATTCCCTTCATTGTTTCACACCCGCTTTCCGTGCAGCATCAGAGCTGTTCCAATATGGCGTCGCAGACACTGTCGATTTCCTCCCGGCTGATCTCCTCAAACAGGGGCAGGCAGAGCACGTGGTCGGAGATATCCCGTGCCACAGGCACCTGGGCGTTCCCGTATACTTCCCGGTAGCAGGAGAAGTCACAGCACAGCGGATAAAAGTATTTGCGGGTATGGATTCCACGCCGGACAAGTTCCGCGTGCAGGGCGTCCCGGGAGATCCCGGCGTTTCGCAGTACGATGGGGTAGTAGGCGTAGTTCCGTGTGACACCAGGCTGATCCGGCAGGACCTGGATCTCCTTCACACCGGAAAACCGCGCATCGTAGTGCTCACTGGCTTCCCTGCGCCGCTGGATACTCTCCTGGATATGCCGGAGATTGCAAAGTCCCATGGCGGCACGGAATTCATCCAGTTTACTGTTTCCCGCTATGTAGTCCACCGTTTCGGGACCTGTGATGCCGAAGTCCTTGAGCGCCGTCAGCCGCGGGGAAAGAGCGCCTTCTCCAAACGCCACGGCACCGCCTTCAATGGTGTGGTAGATCTTGGTGGCGTGGAAGCTGAACATGGATGCGTCGCCCTGTGAGGCGATGCCTCTGCCGTTGACGGTTACACCAAATGCATGGGCCGCGTCATAGATGACCTTCAGTCCGTATTTGGCGGCGATCTGCTGGATCTCCTCTGTGTGACAGGCCATTCCGTATACATGAACCGGAAGAATGGCTGAGGTCTTCTCTGTAATCAAAGCTTCCAGCTTGGAGGGATCCAGGGTGAAATCATCCCGGCGAATATCGCAGAATACCGGCGTAAGGCCGCAGCGGACGATGGCATGTGTGGTGGAGGCGAAGGTGAAGGGAGTGGTGATGACTTCGCCTTTCAAATCCAATGCCTGCAAAATACATTCCAGGGCCTGGTGGCCGTTGACGAACAGCTGCAGGTGCCGGGCTCCCAGATATTCCGTCAGCGCCTGTTCCAGCTGCTGGTGCTTGGGAGCCATGTTGGTGAGAAGGCGGGTATCCCAGATGGAGGAGATTTCGCGGACGTATTCCTCCAGATCCGGCAGGGAGGGCCGGAGAAGGGGAATATTTGTGGATCTGTTGGGATAATTCATTGCTTCCCTCCTGTTTCGCGAGTGTTGCCTGTGAGAATCGGAGTTTAGAGTATGACCCTGGTTATTTATGCAAAAAGACTGCCTGGGAGCCGTTTGCGTGGACAGACTGTTCGTTCTGATTCCTATGCGTTTTCCCGGCGCTTATTCGTGGGGACAGCGTGCAGTGCCGTCAATTTTTATAGAAGGCCTGTGGCTGCATCAGGATGGCGGCATAAAGGAGCGGGAGGTCATTTGTCTTCCCGCGGTGGCGGCTGGGAGGGGGGGATCCGAACGGCGTACCGGTTTTTCTCGTGCCCGCAGACGCCGATCCAGGTATGGAGGGACTGCCGGTAAAAACGGCAGGAACCGCAGTCGATACAGCGTTCCCCGTCTCTGGATTCGGCGTAGGCACAGGCATCCTCACCGGTAAACAGGATGGGACACCCCTCCGGTGTATAGACGGGATTCTCGATAAAATCGGGGTAGATCTCCACATACATTTGAGCCAGCTCGTCATAGTGCAGCGGGATTTCCAGCAGCGTCCCCTCAATGTCATAGTGCCGCGTCTTTTCCATTTTGCGTCCCTCTCCAGAAAGGTCTATCCTGCAAAACTGCTTATTTTTATTCACTATACATGAAAGCCCTAAATTTGCCATCACCCGCTCCAAAGGGAAAAATGGGTAATGCCTGCGGGTAATCCGCAGGCATTTAGACAATCAAACCGGATATTTTTGGGGTTCTGGATATCTGCATGCCCCGTTTTTGCGGTGCGGCGGATCAGGGATATAATCCCCCCGACATTACCCGCTGGGGCCTATTAAACGGGCAATGCCTGCGGGGAGATCCCGCAGGCATTGGGTCATTGCAGCATGTACTTTTTCAGGTCTTGCCGGTGGTTGATGTTCAGCTTTTGCAGGGCGGTGGAAATGTAGCGCTTGACGGTGTTGGGGGAGATGTTCATATGTTCGCCGATCTCCTGGTTGGTCCAGCCCCGGGCAGCCAGCATGGCGGCGGCAAATTCCGTTGTGGTGAGGTTGTCGGCTACATCGTGGCCGGTCTCCGGATTATGGACTTTGCGCCAGCCTGCGGAAAAGCGGTAGGTGATGGCGATGATCCGCTTGAAATCCTCCGGCCAGTCCTTTTTTATGACTGCCTCCAGCATGCCCCCCAGCAGTCCGTGATGCTCTCCGAATCCCTCGATCAGATCGTCGGGCCGGGCAAGTTCCCAGGCTGCCAGCAGATGCGCCTGAGCCTGCTCGGGCTGCTTGAGACTCATGTAATTCATCACCGCCACCAGGTGCAGGTAGATGGTGGGGATGGGGTATACCTCCGTCTGCATGGCCAATGTGGCGTCCACCAAGCCGATGCTTTTCTCGTATTCCTCCTGCAAATAGGTGTAATGAGCCTGCACATACAGGGCAAATACCCGCAGCCCCGGAGGCAGGAGGGGCAGATACTCCTGGGCTGGAGGCAGGCCCTCCGGCAGGGGAAGATGCAGAAGAACCGCGGCGGCAGTGGCGATAAAGACTGCCGCTGCCCGAAACTGGGGCGGGGCGTCCGAACCGGTAGTGGCCAGGGTGTTTTTCACTGCCGAGAGCGCGTGCCTGGCCCGGTGGATCTGCCCGATGGAGAGATTGGCATAGGCATAGATCAGGCAGGCAGAAAGCCGGATCTCTATGTCGGCACTGGTGAGGTAGAGTTCTGCTTCTCGGGCGGCCTCCTCTGCATGCCCGCTGAAATAGTGATACTCAGCAAGGGCGATTCCCTTCTTGGAACCGTCTTCCATGGCCTCGATGCACGCCATACAATGTCCCGGGACAAACGGGGTGTTCATCAAGGGCATCAGTTCCAGGCAGGAGGAAGACGGCTGCCTGGGCGGCGGTTCGGCCGGTTCTTTTTCCTTTCTGGGATCACCCGGCTTTTGGGCGTCGGCTGGTACGCCCCAAGAGATGCCGAACTTTTTGACACCCTGGATGCGGCCCTGTGCACAGAGTTTCTGCACCAGCCGTTCTGAAATATCCCACTTTTTGGCGGCTTCCCGCACAGTCATATATTCCATGGTCATTCACTCCCGGAAGAGGACATTGATTCCCGCCCGTTGTATTCGCCGCTCCGAACACAACAGGGCGGTGCTGCGGTGCTCTGTTCGCTGCGGCGAATACTTTTTTTGCTTTTTTTGGGGGAAGTGTTCGCAGTTTCGCATAGTGGTATTATATTCGTTTCTCCGCCCACTTGCAAGAGCGGCGGGAACAAAACATTTGGCATGCAGCATCTAAAGGTACTCGCTTTTCAGTGGGGATAAACGTTTTTACATAGATCAGAGCTCCTGAAATGCGGGAAATCTGATCCCATATTGAACGCTCCAAATCCCGGCCGAGAACTGCTGCAAACGGTTCCCGCCGGAGAGGCGGCATCTTTTTGCATAGGGGGACGGCGCCGATAACAGATAAAAGATTCCCCTGCCGAGTATTTACTCGGCAGGGGAATGACAGCTTCGTATTTATTCTGTAGCTTTGCCTACAGAAACATCCATCTTCGCCTCATAGTACTTTACCATGGCGATCTGGTCTTCGTTGACGTAGCCGTTATCTTCCATCCAGTCCATTACATGAAGCACGACATCGGTCATGGGCAGATCTACACCCAATTTGTGGGCATAGTGCTTGGCATTATGGATGTCCTTTTGGTGAACCGCAATGCGGGCGCCCGGTTCGTAATCCCGCTTGATAAGCTTTGGAATCTTGTTGTCATACAGAGGACCGCCAGCAAAACCGCAGCGAGTGGCGTCGAAGGTCGTTTGCAGATCGATCCCTGCTTTGGCTGCGAAAGCATAGCCCTCAGCCATTGCCACCAGATAGGCGCCGGCAATCATGTTGTTGACCAGTTTGGTAATACTTCCACTGGTGGGTCCGCCGGTGTACACAGGATGTCCCATGCACTCCAGCAAAGGCTTTACCTCTTCAAAAATTTCTTTTTTTCCGCCAGTCATAATGGCAAGCGTACCGGCAATAGCCATGGGATTACCGCCGCTGACCGGGGAATCCAGCAAGTGCATTCCTGCTGCCTCGACCTTAGGATACAGATCCAACAGGATTTCAGGAGCGGTGGAGTCCAGATCCAGGATAATATTTCCAGGTTTGCCATATTGGATTGCCTGCTCGATTGAGTTGATGATCGTGGCGTGGGTAGGCAGCATCTGCATGATGACATCGCAGGTTTTGTAAATCTCTACAGGATCATCCGTAACGGTGCCGCCTGCCTTCTGGAAGGCATCTTTCTGCTTTTGGGCTACATCGAAACCGATCACAGGGCAACCAGACTTGTTCAGTACATTGAGTGCCATGGGAAGCCCCATAACGCCTAAGCCAAGGAACCCAATTTTCTTCATAGAACGATTCTCCTTTACTCAAAGTATGACGTCCAAATGGCCGCCGGGAAAAGACGGATAAGACCGGGGGACCATCGCCACGCAGGCCGGTTTTCACCGGCCTGCGGGCGAGGCGGATATTTGCCGCTGCAGCGGCAGGCGGAACTTCTCCTTCTTCGGGTGGAAGGGTTGCCCTGGAAAGGAGAAGCCTTGAAGAGTGTCAAGCCAACAAGGAGGGCAGGAATGTAGTCAGCGGTTCAATGTAGGTAATAAGCATCAGGATGACAACGGAGATGATCAGCATGGGCATCATTGCTTTCAGCGTCTTCACCAGACTGGTCTCACCGATCTGATTACACAGCAACAGGCACAGGCCTACCGGAGGTGTTACCAGACCGATGCACAGGTTGAAGCTCATAACGATGCCGAAGGACAGGGTATCGATTCCGAAAGCCGTCAGCAGCGGAGTCAAAATGGGGGTCATCATGATGATGGCGGCATTGGCTTCCATCAGCATACCGATAATGAGGAAGAGAATGTTCAACAGCAAGAGAATGACGATCTTGCTGCTGGTAATGCTGCTGAACATATCCAGGAGCAGCTGGGGAAGACCGGAGGTGACCACCACATAGCTGGAGGCCTTGGACAAGCCCACCATAATCATGATCGTGGCAGTGGAAACAGAGGCATCCACGAAAATATCAGGCAGTTCCGAAAATTTCGTGTCCCGATAGACAAAGAGATTGATGCACAGCGCATATACAACAGCTACTGCAGAAGCTTCCGTAGCGGTGTAAATGCCTCCGAAAATACCGCCCAGAACGATAATGGGCATGAGCAGCGCCCAAATGCTATCCTTCAAAGTATGGAGAATGACTTTGGGGGATTCTTTTTCATGTGCTGGCAGGTCATGCTTCTTGCCGTAAAACAGCACATAGATCATCAAGGAGGCAATCAGCAGCAGGCCGGGGATTACAGAGCCGATAAACAGCTGCGAAACAGACACATTGGTAATGGATGCATAAACGATCAGGGTCACAGAGGGCGGAATGATGGGGCCCAGGATCGAGGAGATAGAGGCCACGGCGCTGGCAAAGGGGGCAGGATAGCCTTCCCGCTTCATGGCGGGAATGGTGATACCGCCGATAGCGGAAGCAGTCGCCACGCCGGAACCGGAAATGGCGCCAAACAGGCCGGAGGCCACAACCGTAACCATACCCAGCGAACCCTTGATGTGGCCGATAAAAGCATTTGCCACTTCTATGAGCTTTGTGGTAATACTTCGCGACATGAGATTGCCGGCCAGGATGAAGAAGGGAATCGCCAACAGCGACGAGGAGTTCATACCGGCGAACAATTTCTGGGGCAGGATAATCATGGACATATCCGCCATATTTAGGGCAACCAGCGTACCGATGCCCAAGGCGATATAAATGGGAATCCCCAAGAAGGAGAGCACCAATAGCAAAATGATGACCACAGCACCAATATTCATCCGTTAGGCACCTCCTCAGAACGGAATTTCACGATGTTTTCCAGAACCACTTCAATGGAGGTCAGGATCATCAGCACGATGCCGATAGGCATGGCGGCATAGGGAACAGCCATAGAAATGCCGACACCAGGGGAGATGTTGGAGGCCGCCTGCGTGCACAGCTGCAAAGAGTACTGGAACAGCAAGACCAAAAAGACAATGCCTGCAAGCGTCGCGATGATGGTAAAGATGCGCTTCACTTTTGGACTGAAGCAGTTAATAAGAATATCAATCTGCAGATGGCTGTTGCGGCGAACTGCGATTGCGGAAGCCAGCATAACATTAAAGATAAACAGATAGCGGGTGACTTCCTCACTCCAGGAATTCGAGTGGGCAAACACATACCGCAGGATGACCTGATAGAGCATGACGAATACCATGACTGGTACTGTTATGGCCAGAACGGCTTTCTGGATTTTTTCCAGGACGTCCAGAAATTTGGAATATACCTTTAGCATGGAACCAAATCCCTCCTTCCAGATAGGAGCCCACGCCCACTGAGGCGTGGGCTCCCAGAAAACAATTTACTTTGCGGGATCCATCTCAGCAATGCGGGCCACCCAATCGGCAAAGTCAGGATAATTGGTAGCGGCGAAATCCTTGAAATACTCCGCAAAGGCGGCGGTATCCACTTCAATGACGGTTTTGCCTTCCGCTTTCAGCGTTTCTTCGGCGGCAGCGTCCTTTTCGGCCTGAGCTTCGGAAATCTGCTGGCCAGCGTAATCGGCAGCTTCGGTGACGGCTGCCTGGATATCTTCGGGCAGACCCTCAAAGTAAGACTTGTCCATGATGACCACGTTGCATCCATAGACGTGGTTGGTCTTGATCCAATAATCGCAGACCTCGTCAAAGGCGTAGTTCAGGGAGTCCACCATGGGATTTTCCTGACCTTCGACCGTCTTCTGCTGCAAGGCGGTATAGACCTCGTTCATAGCCAGGGGAGTGGGAGCTGCGTCCAGCCACTGCCAAGTCTTGATGTACATTTCCAGATTGGGGGCGCGGAGCTTAAAGCCTTCAAAATCTTCAATGGTCCGCATTTCCTTGGTGGCTGTCACGATACGGGGGCCGCGGTAGGCGGCACCCAGCAGCTTAAAGCCAGCCGCATCGCCAACGGTGGTCTTGATCTCATCGCCGAGATCGCTGTACCAGACATTCATAAAGTGTTCATAGCTGTTGAACATGTACGGCATGGCTTCGATGTTGGCCAGAGGAGTAAAGGTGGCCAGGGTACCGATGGACTCCACTGCAATATCGGCCACGCCCACAGACATACCCTCCAGGACCTCAGAGGTGGAGCCCAGGCTGGCTCCGCCATACAGTTCAACTTTCACACGGCCGTCGGTCAGCTCATTTACCTTTTCGGCAAACAGGGCACCCATGTCATAGGCATTATCGCCCTCGGTGGAGTTCAAATGCATCTTCCAGGTGTATTCGGAATCACCCGAAGCACCATCGGAGCCGGCAGCAGAATCGTTGTTGGTTCCACCGCATGCAGTCATAGTCGTAGCGAGAAGCAGCGTTGCTAAGATGGAAGCAAGAAAACGTCTGTTCATAATTGACCCTCCCATAATTTTCGAGTTTGTTTCAACCGACTGTGTGAAACGTTTATCGATTAAACTTAAAACCAAAAACTAAAAATTTTAAATTTTAAATTTAATCTACCTCAAGAGTAAGCACGATCGTCAAAAATGTCAATAATTGTTTGATATTTAACATTAAACTTGTTGAAAACGGCAAATTCAGCTTTTGGTTTTTAGCAGAAAAATATAAGGAGGCCATCGAGAAAGCGTTTCGGAAAGGACAAGGCTGTGAATTTCCAGAAATAATTGTTATTTTTTTAGCAAAATGACGGAAGATATATTGAATTCAACTGGATATACATGGTATAATCGCAGAAAAAGCGCAAGCTGGCATGCACGCCTGGAGAGGCGGCAAGCGGCAGGAGGTATATATGAATTATCCTGAGCCTTTGCAGGAATTTGCTCTTACAGAAATTACGCGGCGCATTCAAACAGGTGAGTATCCGGTGGGATCTCGTTTGGTTGCGCAAAAAATAGCTGCTTCCCTCAATATCAGTGCCACTCCGGTGGTGGCGGCTATTAACCGTTTGGCAGCCCAGGGGTTGGTGGAGACCATTCCCCGGAAGGGAGCCATTGTCAAGCAGTTTTCTGTGGAGGATATTCGGAATTATTTTGATGCCCGCATTATGATGGAGACCTATGCGGTAAAGCCTGCCATCCAAAACGTAGACCAACATCCCGAGGTTGTGGAGGAGTTGCGGGAGATTGTAGACCGATTTGACTCTGTGGAGCCTACAGACCTGGAGGCGGCCCGTGTACAGGAAAACCGTTTTCATCCCCTGATGGTGAAGTTGGCCGGCAATGCCCAGTTGGATCGCCTGTATGAATTTAATTGGAGCGTGGGCAGCGTTTACTTTGTGTATAGCCTCAAAAAGGTAAAGCCGGAGAATTTCAAGATTTCCCTTGTAGAGCACCGCCAGATTCTGGAGGCTCTTTTGAATAAGGATGAAGCGCGTCTGGAATTTTTAGTAAAGGATCACCTTCGGTTTTTGAATAAAGCGCTTGAGTGGTACAATAAATAACGAATTTATATTGAGCCACGACCTCCAGATCGTTTCCATGCCCGGCTTGAGGAAAACGGTTTTATTAGGAGTCGGAAAGGTCAATATTGTCTGCAGAGTATGCCAGTCTATAAAGAGCAGATGAAAGTCCGCTTTTGAGATGAGAGGAGAGATCTCCTCTCTAAAGATAAGATACCGTCATAAAGGGAACCGCCATTGGGCCGTGAATTCACGGAGCCCAATGGCGGTTCCCTTTATGCGTTTATGGATTGGATGGCTGCCGGAGGATACGGGTTTTCAGCAGCCTTTTGGGGCAGATATAAGAATTCTGATGTTTGATGGGGAGGGAGGAAACAGGCAGTCCTCCTGAAAATATGCCATGCCGTGTCCTGAATGACACAGTTTAAACGGATCCCCTGGGGGTTCGTACAGGTTCTCTTTCTCTGAAAAAGCAGAGTGTACGGATTTCACTGGCCCTGCAGAAAATGGAAGCCGGGGATGCAAAGGACAAGCGGATAGAGTCAAAGGCCACGGCGCTTCCGGCACCAGTGCCCTTTGCACCAGAGACAAGGAACTCACCGGGTAAAAAAGTACCTGGTGAGTTCCAATTCGTTTCTTCATTCTATGAACTTTTTGAATCCAATGATAGGAGACATTTATGTGTTCAAATTTTGAGGGGGTCGCTTGTGCAGATTTACAGGCACGCACCATCCAGTATGAATTGCCGGAACTGACGCACTGCGGGAGTCTGATAGGCCCGGTCATCACTGACCAGATAGAAATTCCGCTCCCAGGCGGGATGGCTGATCTGGATGATCTTCACGTCCAGCCGCAGCAGCATCTCCATATAGGGCACCACGGCGATACCGAACCCCTGGGCCACCAGTCCGGCGATGACCTGGTCCTCCTCCGTCTCATAGGCGATCTGCGGCGTGCCGCCAATCTGTGCAAACAGCCCGTCCACAACACCCCGCAGGCCGGAGTTCTTGGAGAAAAAGACCTGAGGATAGGGAAGGGTCTCCGCCAGATCCACAGCGTGGACACTGGAAAGCGGGTGATTCCGCGGGACGATCAGCACCAGGTCTTGGCGGCTGATGGGAATGGCGGCAAAGCCCAGATTTGCTGGGGGACGGGAGCAGAACACCAGGTCGAACTGCTTGGCGGCCAGGCCTTCCAGCAAATGCTGGGTGACATCGGTGTGAAAGGTGAAACGGATCTCCTTCCCCGGTTTGGAGGCAAGAAATTTGGCGGCCAGGGACGGTACCAGATCGATCCCCAGTGTCCGCAGCAGCCCCAGTCGGATCACGCCCTCTCCACGGGCTACCCGCTGTAATTCCTCCACCCCCTCGTCCAGCGTGGAAAGGGTTTGCTGGGCACAGATCAGGAACTGCTGGCCAAAGCGGGTAAGGGAAATATTCCGCCCGTCTTTTTCAAACAGGGGAACTCCCAGTTCCATTTCCAGCTGCGCCATGGCGTGGCTGAGGCTGGGCTGCGTGATGCACAGCCGTTCCGCCGCCCGGGTGTAATGCTGGGTGTGAGCCAGTTCCACAAAGTAGCGAAGATGGGGCAGATTCATGGGAAGAACACCTCCTGCTTTTTTTCTACAGGATATCACAAACCATAGATAAAATCTATGGTTTTATAGGAAATAATTGATTTGTTAATTCCTTGTCATTGCGGTACAGTGGGGCCATCGAAAGGGCGCGGGGACGCGGCGGCAGGCCGGATCGTCCCGGAACACGCGCCGGGAGAAGGAGGAACGCATTTTGCAGATCTCAGGAACCACCACGATGCTGGGACTCATCGGAACGCCGGTGGCGCATTCCAAGTCCCCGGCTATGTACAACCACTGTTTCGCAAAGTTCGGCCTGGACTGGGCCTACCTGGCCTTTGACGTGCCAGCAGAAAAAGCCGGGGAGGCGGTGGCTGCCATCCGGACGCTGGGCATGCGGGGCGCCAATGTGACCATGCCCTGCAAGAACGCCGTCATCCCCTATCTGGACGAGCTGACCCCGGCGGCCAAGGCCATCCAGGCGGTAAACACCATCGTCAACGACAACGGACGGCTGGTGGGTCACAACACCGACGGCTGCGGCTACACCCAGAACCTGCGGCGCAATGGCGTGGAGGTAGCAGGGAAGAAGATCGTGCTGCTGGGCGGCGGCGGAGCCGCCTCCGCCATTGCCATCCAGGCGGCCCTGGAAGGGGCGGCGGAGATCGCCGTATTCAATCTGAAAGACGCTTTCTGGCCCAGGATGGAGCAGGGGATGCACGCCATTGCCCAGGCGGCGCCGGGTTGCGCCATCACGCTGCACGACCTGGAGAACCGGGAAGAGCTCAAGGCGGCCATTGACCGCTGCGACATCCTCTCTAATGCCACCCGGGTGGGCATGGCCCCCTACGAGGATCAGAGCAATATCACGGATCTCAGCTGGTTCCGCTCTGACCTGGTGGTGACGGATGTGGTGTACGCTCCGCCAGCCACCAAGATGCTGCGGGAGGCCCGGGCCGCAGGCTGCAAGACCTGTGACGGCCTGGGGATGCTCCTTTGCCAGGGGGCGGAGGCCTTCCGGCTTTACAGCGGCCTGGAGATGCCTGTGGAGGAGATTCGGGCGCTGCTTTACGCGTGAGATTTTTAGGAAAGGAACAACGGATATGAACCAGACTGTGGACTCCAGAAAATATTATCCCACGGCCCTGGCCCTGTACATCACCTACTTTGTCCTGGGCATTGCGGCCTCCATTATGGGTCAGTACAAGCAGGACTTTGCCGCCATGTGGAACGCAGCGCCCTTGGCGGACGGCAGCTACGATGTCTCCGGCGTGGTGGCGGTGATCGCTGCCATCGGCCTGGGCCGCCTCATCGCCTTCCCGGTGGCGGGCCCCCTCAGCGACCGGCTGGGGCGGCGGCTCTCCGCTCTCATCGGCTGCGCCCTCTACGCGGTGTTTTTGCTGGCGGTGACCTTCTCCCCCAATCTATACGTAGGCTATGTGCTGGCAGTCATCAGCGGCATGGCCAACTCTTTCCTGGATACCAGCATCACCCCCTCCTGCATGGAGATCTTTAAGGAAAAAGGGACCATCGCCAACATCTTCACCAAGCTCTCCATCTCCATTGCCCAGTTCCTGCTGCCCTTTGCCATCAGCTTCGTGGCCATGGAGAACCTGCCCTTCAACACCATCTTTCTGGCCACGGCGGTCATCATCATCGTGGACGGTGTGTTTCTGGCCTTTTTGCCCTTCCCGCCCTTTGAGCGGGCGGTAAAGTCCGCAGGCGCTCCCAAGGAGAAAATGCACTTCACGCCGGCGGCCGTGGTGCTGGTGTGCCTGGGCTTTACCACCTCCACCACCTTCATGCTGTGGATGAACTGCAATCAGGAGCTGGGGACTTTGTACGGCCTGGCAGATCCCAGCAAGATCCAGTCCTTCTACTCCGTGGGCATCGTCCTGGCCCTCTTTGTCAGCGCTGCCCTCCTCAAGCGGAACGTGGAGCCCGCCAAGATCCTGGTGACGTATCCCACGGTGGCTCTGGTGACCCTGGGTGCCATCTATTTTATCCAGCAGCCTTTCATGTGCCTGGCCGGCGGCTTTTTGCTGGGCTTCTTCGCCGCCGGCGGCGTGCTGCAGTTGGTGACGGCTGTGGCCAATGAAATGTTCCCCAAGAACCGGGGCGTCATCACCTCCATTGTCATGATCGCCTCCAGCATCGCCAACTACCTGACGGTCAGCGCCGCCGGTGTCTTGACCCGGGTGGGCGGTACCAATGGCCCCCGTCTGGTGCTTCTTTTCAATATGGCCATCACCCTTATCGGCATCCTGCTGGCGGTGTACCTCAATGCCTGCCTGAAGCGGGAGCGGGCCGCGGCTCGGAAAGGATGAGTAGGATGGATAATTTGTTTCTCATCGGCTTTATGGGAGCCGGAAAATCCTCTGTTTCCCGGGGCTTGGGATCGCTGCTGGGCCGGGAAGTCGTCGAGATGGACCAGCGCATTGCCCAGAGTGAGGGCATGACCATCCCGGAGATCTTTGCCCAAAAGGGAGAGCCCTACTTCCGCGCCTGCGAGACGGCGCTGCTGGAGAGCTTCGCCCAGGGGCAGCCCCGGATCGTCTCCTGCGGAGGCGGCGTGCCCATGCGGGAGGAGAACGTGGCTGCCATGCGCCGCTGCGGTACCGTGGTGCTGCGGACGGCCCGGCCGGAGGTGATTTTGGACCGGGTAAAGGACGACCATAATCGTCCCCTGCTGGAGGGGCACAAGGATGTCCCTTACATCTCCAGCCTCATGGAGCAGCGCCGTCCCAAGTATGAAGCTGCCGCGGACGTCACCGTGGATACCTCCGACCTGAGCGTGGAGGAAGTCTGCCGGGAAGCCCTGCGGAAGATCCAACAGCGCGACACAACCAAGTGATTGAATATACAGGAGGAATGTATCATGTCTCAGAAATATCCCATCACCATCAGCTCCTGGACGCTGGGAGACCAGTGCACCTTTGAAGAGCGGGTGGCTGCCGCCAAGGCCGCCGGCTTCGAGGGCATCGGATTGCGGGCGGAGACCTATGTGGACGCCCTGAACGAGGGCCTCTTCGACGATGATATCCTGGCCATTTTGAAGAAGTACGACATGAAGGTCACCGAGGTGGAGTACATCGTCCAGTGGTGCGAGGAGCACCGCTCCTATGAGCAGAAGTACAAGGAGCAAATGTGTTTCCATATGTGTGCGCTCTTTGGAGTGAACCACATCAACTGCGGCCTCATGGAGGACTACTCCGTGGAATACACCGCCCAGAAGCTCCGGGAGCTGTGCCGGCGGGCCGGGAAGTACGTCATCGGCGTGGAGCCCATGCCCTACAGCGGCCTGCCGGATGTCAAGAAGGCCTGGGCAGTGGTGAAGGCCTCCGGCTGCGACAATGCCAAGCTGATCCTGGACTCCTGGCACTATATCCGGGCGGGACAGCCCTGTGACCTGTCCGTGCTGGAGGGGATCCCCGCGGAGAAGATCGTCTCCATCCAGATCAACGACGTCCAGGCCCATCCCTACGCCAAGAGCATCCTCCGGGACGAGTCCATGCACGACCGCATGCTCCCCGGCACCGGCTACGGCGATACCGCCGGCTTCGTGAAGATGATCCGGGACAAGGGCATCCAGCCTGCAGTGGTGGGCGTGGAGGTCATCAGCGATGAGATCCTCAGTCACGGTGTGGCCCAGGCCGCCAAGGAAAACTACGAGGCCACCCGTGCCGTTCTGGCCCAGGCCTGGCCCGAGACGCTGGAAGCATAAAAACAAAATTAAAATGAATATAACAGGAGGAATCTACCATGGATAGCAGAATTTCCGGCCATACCAAGCTCTATTGCCTCATCGGCTCCCCCGTGGGCCACTCCGGCTCCCCCTCCATGTACAACTACAGCTTTGCCCGCACCGGGGTGGACGCGGCCTACCTTGCCTTTGAGATCCCCCTGGATAAGGTGCAGGAGGGCGTGGCGGCTCTGAAGACATTCCAGGTGGGAGGCTTCAACGTCACCATGCCGGACAAGACCGCTGTGGCGGGAATCGTGGATGACCTCTCTCCCGCCGCCCGGCTCATCGGCGCCTGCAACACCGTTACCGTGGGGGAGGACGGGAAGCTCACCGGCCACAACACCGACGGCATCGGCTTCGTGCGCAATCTCCACGAGCACGGTGTGGAAGTCCAGCGGAAGAAGCTGGTGGTTCTGGGCGCCGGCGGCGCCGCCACCGCCATCTGTGTCCAGGCAGCGCTGGACGGCGCGGCGGAGATCGCCATTTTCAACCGCAAGGATGAGTTCTACGCCAATGGCGAGCTGACGGTGGAAAAGCTCCGTCAGGCGGTTCCCGCCTGCAAGGCCTCCATCACGCCCCTGGAGGACGGTGCTGCTCTGGCTGAAGCCGTGAAGGGCTGCGACATCCTGGTCAACGCCACCAAGGTGGGCATGAAGCCCCTGGACGGCGAGACCCTCATCGATCCCGCCTTGTTCCGCCCGGAGCTGGTAGTGGCGGATACCGTGTACAATCCCCGGGAGACCCGCATGATCCAGGAGGCCAAGGCCGCCGGATGCAAGGCCGCCGTGGGCGGCATCGGCATGCTGCTCTGGCAGGGCGTGGCGGCCTATAAGCTCTTCACCGGCAAGGATATGCCCGCCCAGGAAGTCCTGGAAAAGTTCTTCTCCTGATGGACTGGACAAAGAAAAGAGGCGTCATTTTATGAAATTTCCGACTATGTTTTCTCCCATCCGAATCGGCACGGTAACGGTCCCCAACCGCTTTGTGGTGCCTCCCATGGGCAACAACTTTGCCAATACCGACGGCACCCTCTCCGGCCGTTCCCTGGCCTATTATCAGGCCCGGGCCAAGGGCGGCTTCGGCCTCATCACCATCGAGTCCACCGTGGTCTATCAGGAGGCCAAGGGCGGCCCCCGGAAGCCCTGCCTGTTCTCCGACGAGAGCGTGGAGAGCTTCCGTGCTGTGGCAGACGCCTGCCATGCTTACGGCGCCAAGGTGTCCATTCAGCTCCAGCACGCGGGCCCCGAGGGCAACTCCGCCCTCACCGGCTATCCCCTGAAGGCAGCCAGCGCTGTCCCGGCCGCCCAGGGCCGGGAGATCCCGGAGGCGGTCTCCAATGAGGAGATCTACCGCATCATCGAGTGCTACGGCGACGCTGCCCGCCGGGCCCAGGAGGCCGGTATCGACATGGTGGAGGTTCACTGTGCCCACGGCTATCTGGTGAGCACCTTCATCTCTCAGCGCACCAACCACCGCACCGACGAGTTCGGCGGCTGCTTTGAAAACCGGATGCGCCTGCCCCGGCTCATCATCGAGAACATCCGCCGCAAGACCGGCGGCAACCTGCCCATTCTCTGCCGCATCAATGCCAGCGACGAGGTGGAGGGCGGCCAGACCGTCCAGGACGCTGCCGCCGTGGCGGCTTACCTGGAGCAGGAGTGCGGCGTGGACGGCATCCATGTGACCCGGGCTGTCCACCTCCACGATGAGTTCATGTGGGCGCCGGGCATCACCCACGGCGGCTTCAACGCCGACCTGGTCAGCGAGATCAAGCGGGCGGTGTCTGTGCCGGTCATCGCCGTGGGCCGCTTTACCGAGCCCCAGTACGCCGAGCTGCTGGTCAAGCAGGGCCGGGCAGACCTCATCGCCTTCGGCCGCCAGAGCATTGCGGATCCGGAGATGCCCAACAAGGCCCGCACCGGACATCTGGAGGAGCTCTCTCCCTGCATCGGATGCCTCCTGGGCTGTGTGCCCAACATGTTTGCCGGCAAGCCCATTACCTGCGCCGTGAACCCCTGCGTGGGCCGGGAGGCGGAGCTGAAGCCCGCCGCTCAGAGCAAGCGCGTGGTGGTGGTGGGCGGCGGTCCTGGCGGACTGTATGCGGCCTGGGCCTGTGCAGTCCGGGGCCATCAGGTGATCCTGCTGGAAAAGGGCGGAGAGCTTGGGGGCAATTTCCGCATCGCCTCCTATCCCACCGGTAAGGGCCAGCTCTCCGAGGCCATCCGTTCCATGATCGTCCGGGCGGAAAAGGCCGGTGCGCTCCTGCGGGTGAACACCGAGGCCACGGAGGATATGCTGCGCACCCTGGCACCGGACGCCATCATCCTGGCCACCGGCTCCAATCCTCTGGTGCTGCCCATTCCGGGGCTGGATACCTGCGGCTATGTCACCGCCCAGGATATGCTGGAGGGCAAAGCCCCCGTGGGCCGGAAAGTGCTGGTGGTGGGCGGCGGCATGGTGGGCTGCGAGGCCGCCGAGTTCCTGGCGGAGCGCGGCCATGAGGTGGGCATCATCGAAATGAAGGATGTCATCGCCTCTGACGTGACGCCGGAGAACCGCCGGTACATGTTTGAGAATTTCCGGAACCATCAGGTCTTGCTGATGCCCGGCGCCAAGGTGGGCCAGTTCTATGCCGACGGCGTGGACTATACCCTTGCCGACGGTACCGCCGGTTCTCTGCGGGGCTACGACAGCGTGGTGCTGGCCATGGGTTCCCGGTCCAATGCGGCATTGAAAGAGGTGGCTGAGGCCGTAGCTTCCCAGGTGTTTGTCATCGGCGAAGCCGCCAAGGCCCCCGGCAACGCGGTGCTGGCCACCGGCGACGCCCTGGACGCTGCCTTGGCGATTTGAACACAGACGGGCCGCCGGGTTCCGGATTGAGGATGCCTAGAGGCAGCGCCGTTATATAAAAGGAAAAAAGCAGCGTTGGATGGAAAAATCCCCATCCAACGCTGCTTTTTTCCGGATTTTCAGCACAAATCATGACTGCTGGGAAAGCACACGCCGAAGCTGCCAAATATTTTCTCCTTTACAGGATTTTCAAATTACATTAAAATATTAATTGAAAAAATTTACATCCATTCTAGTGTGTGCTTCTCAAGCGTCCCAGACATTGGAACGCTCAGATACAAAGGATAGGGAGGTGATCCGGTGTTTGGTGCTGAGAACTGCGGTATTTCTCAGGTGAATATACCAGCCGTCCTGATAGCAAACGGGCTGGGTGCCTGCCTGATGATATCCATCCTGTTTAGCAAGCACAGGCGGGCAAGATCCGTCACCTATGATGGAAAACTGTTCTTTTTGATGTGTTATTTCTGTTTTGCCCTGTGCCTGTTGGAAACCGCGGGATTTTTACTGGATGGGAAACTGTTTGCCGGTGCCAGGCAGTTGGTTATCGGTGTCAATGTGACGCTTTATTTCCTCAGTACGGCCCTTGCTTTTTCGTGGGTCTGTTTTGTGGACTATAAGCTTTTTGGAGATCACAAGCGGCTCCGGCACCGCTATCCGCTGCTGGCCATTCCGGGAGGAATCATCTGTTTGATGGCGGCGGCCAATCTCTTTTATCCTGTGTTCTTTGAAGTGAACCAGGCCAACGTCTATGTGCGGACCCCCTGGTTTGTGCTGCCTTATCTGGTCACGTATTTCTATTTGACCTATGGGGCAGTTTTGGCCTGCCGCTACAGAAAGCGGGTGGACAAATATCTGTTTATGCCGGTGATGGTGTTTTTGATCCCCCTTTATGTTGGAAGCATCGTTCAGCTTTTGTGCTATGGACTGGCCCTGATCTGGCCGACGACTGCGTTGGGACTTATTTTCTTGTATATCAACCTGCAAAATGGGGAGACGTTCCTGGATCCTCTGACCAATCTGTACAACCGCAATTTTTTACTGTATTATATGGAACGTATCACCAAGAGAGGGAAAAGAGGGCCCCATACCACCGGGATCATGCTGGACATCAACAGGTTCAAGCATATCAACGATACTTACGGGCATGGACAGGGCGACGCCGTGTTGCAGGCTGTGGGGAATATTCTGCTCCAGGCCGCCGGCGACGATGCGGTAGTGATCCGGTACGGCGGCGATGAATTCGTCATTCTTCTGGAGAACGCTACGGCGGAACGGGTGCAGCGCATCAACGACGGGATTCAGGAGGCGCTGCGTGCATACAATGCCTCCGGCAGTGCGCCGCTTCCGGTCACCCTTTCTGCGGGGACTGCGGAGTTTGACCATACGGATATGTTTTCTTTTTTCCAGGAAATGGATCGCCGTATGTATGATGAAAAGCGCACATTCTATATTCGCAATGGAATCAATCATCTGTGAGCCTGCACGACACCGGATGCCAGGGCTGCAGCAGGAGTGTTGGAAACATGAAAAACAGGAAATCCTTCAGAGGGCACCAGATTGTTCTGAATATGATCCTGCTGGTGGTTGTTGCGGCCCTGCTGGTATTCATTGTGGTACTGGTGCGAAATAAGCTGCTGCAGAATGCGCAGAGCCTGGGCAATGCGCTGGTGCACAGCTATGCAGTGGAAGAGGAGATGAGTATCAACTCCCTGGAACGGGAAGTGGAGTTGGTCAGCCAATATGTGGATGAACTAAGCGGCGACGGCGGAGGCTTTGATGCCATTCAGTCCTGGCTGAGCGGGCATTTTTCCAAACTCATCCAGACCTTGGGCCCTGGGATGGTGGATTTTTACGCAGTAGTGGACGGGCAGATCGTGGCGGCCAATCCCTGGGAGGGGGATAAGACGTACCAATATCAGGATACCGATTGGTACCGCCAGGCTGTGGAGGCGGGAGGAGACGTGGTGTGCGGAGAGGTGTACGATGATGCCGTTACCGGACAGCGAATCTTCACCATTTCCAAGGCTCTCAATGACCGCGGTGACGTATTTGCCATGGACGTCTATATCCAGAATCCCGCATTTCACAACACAGCCCAGACGCTGCCGGAGGACTGCTCCTACTATCTGTGTGATTCGGGCGGCACGCTCCTTTACTCGGTGACCAAGTGGGAGGCGTCTCCCCAGGCTCTGCAGTCCTATGCCGACTTTATGCTGGCAGGGATCGCCGACGGTTCTTTGCTTGCTTACGACGCTTCCTTTGAGGATATGGAAGGGGTGACCCGCGGGGTCTACTGTCAGACCATGGAAAACGGCTGGACGGTGATGATGACCATTCCCATCAACTCCATCCTCATAGGTGAGAGAAATACCGTGGTTTATGTGATAGCCGCAACTGCCGCTGTAACCTTCCTGGCCCTGGCATTCATGTCCGTCCGGGATGCGGTCAGGAGCCGCAGGATGAAGCGGGCGGATGATACGGCCCATATGCTGGGTGATTCTTTCTATGCGATTTACCGGGTCAATTTTGTGGACGGGACCTACGAGACCTTTAAGACCTATGATAACCTGCAGAGCAATATTCCCCGCTGCGGAGCGTATTCCCAGCTTTTGGAGGCAATTTGCTCCGTGGTGCGTCCCAGAACTTTCCGGCTCTTTGAGGAGAGTTTCTCCCTTGAGAGTATCCGCCAGCGGGTGGCGCAGGGAATTGCGGATCACGGCGGAGATTACCAGCGCCGGTTCGGCGACACCTATCGTTGGGTCAATATCCGCACCCTCTACAATCCGGAGCTGATCCGGGACGAGGTGATCCTGTGCTTCCGGGATGTGGATGCGGAGAAACGGCGGGAAATGCAGCATACCATTATTCTGCAGGAGGCACTGGATGAG
>UMIY01004253.1_pt1 | contig 22589 bp, 21 predicted proteins | sample 1965921 | NCBI WGS metagenome assembly UMIY01 (sample SAMEA4836134, study PRJEB28245) | human gut metagenome | biome: gut microbiome; material: fecal sample | place: Denmark | collected 2008
GGATGCTTTTGGGGAGCTGAAGCTTATTTTAAAAAATTAAGTGGTGTGGCTAAAACTCTCGTTGGCTATGCCAATGGCGATAGCGACGAAACTAATTATGAAATTGTTGCAAGGACAGACCATGCAGAAACTGTAAAAATTTATTATGATTTTTCAAGAATTTCTTTAACTGAAATCCTCCTTCACTATTTTAGAATTATAAATCCAAAGTCTATAAATAGACAAGGTAACGATATTGGAAGACAGTACCGCACCGGAATTTATTGGGAAGACGGAGATATTAAGTCAGAGGAAATTGTAAAAGACTTTATAAAATATGAAGAAGAAAAAATAGGCAAAGTTGCCGTGGAAATTTCTCCTCTCAAAAATTTTGTCAAGGCAGAAGATTATCATCAAGATTACCTTGACAAAAATCCTCTTGGATATTGCCATGTTAATTTAAGTTCAGCAGAGGATCCAATAATTGATGATGATAGAATATTTGTAGAAAAAAATAAAAGAGATTATTTAGATGATCTTAGTTACAATGTAATGGAAAATGCAGGGACTGAAAGACCTTTTACAAGTAAGCTAAATGATGAACATAGAAAGGGAATTTATGTTGATAAACTTTCTAAGAAACCACTTTTTGCATCAAGCGACAAATTTGATTCAGCTTGTGGTTGGCCATCATTTTCTCGCCCAATTGTGTCAAATTATTTAGATGAAAGTATTGATACTTCCTTTGGAATGGTTAGAACTGAAGTAAAATCAAAATCTTCTGATTCTCACTTGGGTCATGTCTTTCCGGATGGACCAAGTGATAAGGGTGGACTTAGATATTGCATAAATGGTGCAGCACTTGAATTTATTCCTTTTGAGGAAATGGATGAGAGAGGTTATTCTGATTACAAAATTTTTGTGAAGTGAAAAATTTAAGATTTATAAATAATAATATATTTTAGATTTGTAAAACTTTTAAAGAGCCAATAAGTTATGAGTTAATTTTTAAAGTTAGTTTAAGTTCAATTTTGAGAATTAATTCATAAATATTGGCTCTTTTTTATTTTTAGAAATATATCAATCAAGAAATTTTAATAGCGAATATACAATATTTATTTATAAGATAAGTTGTAAAATTAAATGCGACACTAAATAAAAAATAAAAACTCATATTAACTAACTTCGTGTAAAATGTTAGTAACGACAAAAACACACACGGAGGTCAATATGAGTCATAAATATCTTACACTAAATGAAAGAAATAAGATAGAGGTTTTACACAAAGAAGGATATTCTTCTAGAAGAATATCGAAAATTTTAGGTTTTCACCATTCAACAATATCTAGAGAACTAAAAAGATGCAAGGGAACTTACAAAGCAATAGATGCAGATAAAGACAAGAGATATAAGTCATCACATAAAGGAAGAAAAACTAAATATACTGATACCATAAAAAATATAATCCTAAATAAACTAAACTCTAGATGGTTACCAGAACAGATAGCATCTACCGTGCTATCTAGAATAGTTTCTTTTAAAACCATATATAATTGGATTTATTCAGGATTTATTGAATTCGACCTAAGCAAACTTAGAAGAAAAGGAAAATCAAGAAAGTCTAAAGAAACTAGAGGGAAGTTTAATATTGGAACCTCTATAAGAAAAAGACCTAATATAGTTAAAAAGAGAGTAGAATTCGGTCATTGGGAATTAGATACTGTTGTGTCATCAAGAGGAAAGAGCAAAGGATGCTTCGCAACCTTCGTTGAAATGAAATCAAGGTTCTATATAGCTTTACCTATGAAAGATAGAAGCAAAGATTCAATGCTTGAAGCTATGAAAAAGCTAATAGAATCTCTACCAAAATTTGCTTTAAAAAGCTTCACTTCAGATAGAGGTAAGGAATTTGCTTGTTATAAAGAAATTGAAAATATGGGAATAGACTTCTATTTTGCCGACCCATATTCAGCATGGCAAAGAGGAAGTAACGAAAATTCAAATGGTTTATTAAGAGAATATTATCCAAAGAAAACAGATTTGGCTAAAATTGAAGTTGAAAATTTAATTAAAAATATAATGGAGCTTAATAATAGACCTAGGAAGTGTCTAAATTATCAAACTCCGTTTGAAATATTTATGCACGAACTTAGTTTAGAGTAAGTGTCGCAATATTATTTGCAATTCATCATAAATAAAAATGATTTCATAAAAATTAATTATCGTCAAAGCTTTAAAGTTTACATTGAAAATAGTTTTGGGTTATGGTAATCTATTATCACAGGAAAACAATTCCAAATCTAAAAAAAGGGGGTGAAGACAATGATTTATAGTGAAGAAATTCTTAATGAAGCCCTAAATATTGGCAGAAAATACTTGCACGAAGGTGCTGTTGCAGATTATATTCCTGAGCTAGCTAAAGTTGACCCAAATAAGATTGCAATAACTACAATCGAAGATGGAAATACAATTAGTGTTGGCGACTCAAAAAATAAATTTTCCATTCAGTCAATAGTAAAGGTAATTTTGTATGCCATTGCTATGGAAAATTACAAGGTTTCGGAATTAAAAAAATATGTAGGAGTTAGACCTTCGGCAAAGCCTTTTAACAGCGTAATAGAGTTAGAACTTTCTGAAAAGAAAATTCCAGTAAATCCCTTTATCAATGCGGGAGCAATTATTATAGTAGCTATTTTATATAATGTTTATAGAGAAAAAACTTTTGAAGTAATACTTAAAAAGGCAAGCGAGTTTTTGGGAGAAGATGTTGACTACAGCAGAGAAATCGCACAGTCAGAAAAGGAATCTTCCTTTACAAATAGAACTCTAATTTATTTAATGTTGGCTAAGGGAATTTTGCCAAGCGATACGAAAGTAGAAGAAGTTTTGGATACATATTTTAAAGCTTGTTCAATTCTGGTGAACACAGAAAATTTGGCTCACATGTCTTATGTTATTTCAAATAGTGGCATTGACACTAATGGGAATAAAGTCATAACAGCAAAAGAAGCGAAAGTTTTAAGGTCACTTATGGCAACTTGTGGAACTTATGACTATTCAGGCGATTTTGCCATAAGAGTAGGAGTTCCTGCAAAATCTGGAGTTGGTGGAGGTATAGTTACTGCATCGAAAAGTAAAAGAGGACTTGCAGTTTATTCGCCGAGACTTGACTCTCATGGCAACTCCTATTCTGGAGTTAGAATGTTAGAATATTTATCAGAAAATTTAGACTTATCAATTTATTAGAAAATCTTAAAAAAAATAGAGAGGTGGAAAAATGAGAGAATTAATATCAGCTGTTAATGGTGTTTTATATTATCCAATATTAATTATAGTATTGCTAGCCTGTGGATTTTATTTCACAATAAGAACAAAATTTATACAATTTGGTCTATTAGGCGAAGCTTTTAAAGTTATTGGCGAAAAGCCAGAAGGAAAAGATGACGTATCTTCCTTCCAAGCACTTATGGTATCAACTGCATCAAGAGTAGGTACTGGTAATATAGTTGGTGTTGCCAATGCAATTTGCCTTGGTGGGCCTGGAGCAGTATTCTGGATGTGGATTATAGCACTTATTGGTGGTGCATCAGCATTTATTGAATCAACACTTGCACAAATTTATAAAAAACGTGGGGATGACGGAGTATCCTATGGTGGACCTTCTTACTACATTGAAAATGCCATTGGATCAAGAGGACTTGGAGTATTATTTGCAGTAGCTCTTATTGCAACTTATGCAGTTGGATTTAATATGCTTGCATCTTTTAACTTACAAGATTCCTTTAGAGTATATGACTTTTATGTACCAGGAAAAACTTCTTGGATGATAGGTGCAGTTTTAGCACTAATAGCAGGATATTGTATCCTTGGTGGTGGAAAGAGAATAATAAAATTCACATCTTTATTAGTACCAATCATGGGCGTTATATTTGTAATTATGGCTATAATCATGATAGTTTTAAATGCAAAAAATATTCCTTCAATGTTTGGAATGATTTTTGAAGATGCTTTTAACTTCAAGGCAATCTTTGGTGGAGTTGCAGGTTCAGCTCTAGTACAAGGCATTAAGAGAGGGCTATATTCAAATGAAGCAGGTATGGGTTCTGCACCAAATGCTGCAGCATCAGCATCAGTTTCTCACCCTGTAAAACAAGGTCTAGTACAAATGATTTCTGTATTCCTAGACACAATTGTAATTTGTTCAGCAACTGCCTTTATGTCACTAGCATCAGGAATTGCTCCAACTGAAGAATTAGCAGGAGCACCATTTGTACAAGCATCACTTTCAACAGTATTTGGATCTTATGGAAACCTATTTATCACAGTTTCCCTTGCATTATTTGCATTCACTACATTACTTGGAAACTTATACTATGTAGACTCTTGTTTGACATACCTAAACAAGAAAACACCTTCAAAGACATTTATGCTTTGCTACAGAATTATAGCGACAATCCTAATTTTTGTAGGAGCTGGTATGGAAATGTCACTTGCATGGGATGTAGCTGACCTATTAATGGGAATCATGTGCTTAATTAATATTCCATCAATAATTTATCTTGGAAGCGTTGCTCTTAAAGCTCTTGAAGACTATAAGAAGCAAAGAAGCGAAGGCAAAAACCCAGTATTTAAAGCAGAAACAATTGGCATTGACACATCAAAATTAGACTACTGGAAATAATGTCTTAGAAATTAATTTTGAAAAATTTGATTCATAAATAATGAAAAAATGGACCTAAGTTATAAACCAAGGTCCATTTTTTTGTAACAAATTATTTATTTTAAAATTTTTATTATCTCCTCTTGAGCCGCTCTTCCTTCTTTGAAGATTGATAAAAGTGGATAGCAGTGGCAAAGCCCTTCCCCCACAACTAATTTATACTTCACACCATAAATTTTTAAGGCTTTCTCAAATAGTGGCGCAAAAGCATAAATAACTTCATTTGAGCCATAATAAAGATAGGTCATTGGGAAATTTTTGAAGTCTCCCCTATAGGGATAAAGCATATAGTCTGGAACAACTTCTTCCATTGTCATTATTTCCTTTGCTGTTTCAAAATATTTGTAGTCAACTAAAATATCTTTTTCATTTAATTTCTTGAGCTTATCTATGTTGATTTCATCAGATAGACATCCTCCAGGAGAAGATGCAATGATTTCTCTTGGCATCCTTATGTCCAACTTGTTTTCATTGATGTAAAGTAAAATTCCAAGCCCAAGAGATGCTCCAGAGGAAAAACCAAGAATAGAAAGAGGCTCTTTATCGTAAATTTTTGTCATCTCTTCATAAACTTTTACTGTTGAAGAATAAGTTTTTACGATACTGTTATTTATGCAGAGTGGATAAAAGTAAAACCATACATCTTTTCCAGTTTCGCGGCAAATTTTTTTCGCAAGGCTTAAATCTCTCTTGTCAGGATTTGTTATGTAGCCGCCGCCAAATAAAAATAAAATTGCCCCAAGATTTTTATTTTTTGAATGAACTATAATTAATCTTTGAGACAAAAATACTTTATCTTCAAAGTATAGTCCCTCTTCATTGGGAATTTTAAAACTTGGTTTTTGATTTTGCCTTCTAGCGTAATTTAAAATTTTGTCTTTAGGAAGCAAAAATATTTTTTTAAATCTAATTAATTTTACAAATTTTTCAAGAATTTTATAAGTAAAACTCATGGCGACCTCCAATCCAAGTAAATTTTATCACTAAATTATAAAATATTTTATATAAATTACTATTGGCAAAATTTCAGATTGGAATTTTATTTATAAGAGATAGAAAACAAAAAAATAGAGCCAAAGCCCTATTTTAATAAATTATTTATTTGTATTAGCAAGCATACTTTCCATAAACCAAATTTGTTTTATATAATTAGTCATTTGGTCTTCCATTATATTTGAAAGTAGGAAATCATCGCTTGAGTCTGCAATTTCTTTCGCAGAGTTGTTCAAAAATTTAATAATTTCTAAAATTTTTATTACAGCGTCATTGCAAGAAATTTCTTTGTTTTCAAGATTTTCAAAGCTTGTAGTTTCAGAATATTCTTTGATATTACCGAAAGCAACTTCTCCTCTTTGTCTAATATATTCAGCAACTTCATCAGAGTATTCAAAAAGCTCATTGTAAAGTGCTTCAGTATATTCGTGTACTCCTTTAAAATTAAAACCGACAACATTCCAGTGTAAGTTGTGTAGCATTATATTTGCAGCCCAAAGATCTGCAAGATAAATTTTTATTTGTTTCATAAATTTCTCCTATTTTATAAAATTTAAATATTAATAAATTAAATCACATCACATAAAATTTAACTTATTAATTTCATATAGAAAATACCCACTGTATAAAATTATAAACAATAATTTAAAAAAATAAAATAAAGTTTTTATTTTAAACAATTTATCATTATATTTTTAAAAATTCAAAGATTATTTGGAGACTAATAAATTGAAGATAAAATTTTAAATTTAATTGTATTTAGATCATCTTGCAAGCAAAAGTTGCGTCCTATTTGCTTGTTATGATTTTACTTTTTTGCTATCCTTTTATAGGAAATAATTTTTTATAAATCTTTGATAGAAAGTTTATAAGAAAAATTTAGAAAATTAAGATAAAAAATTAAGGCGAGTGAAAATTATGTATGGAGAAAAAATTAAAGCTAAGAGAAGAGAACTAAATTTATCTCAAGAAGATTTGGCAGATAAACTTGGTGTAACTAGACAGGCTATTTCAAAGTGGGAAACTGGAAAGGCAACGCCAACAATGACAAATTTGAAGGAACTTTCTGAAATTTTTGAAGTTGATATTACATATTTTATTGGGAATTTAAAATTAAAAAACGAAGTAGAAGGAAAAAATAAAGATGGTAAATTAAATTTAATGGGAGACATTTTTGTTTACATTGTTTTAAGTATTTTAGGTTTTTTATTTTTTGCAAGTTATTATTTTTTATTTATGAAAGAATTTTTAAAAGTAAATCCAAAGGAAATTCCTTTTTTATATTTTACAGTTTATATGATTTTGGCCGTGTTTTCTTTTCCTCAAGGGTATAAAGATTTGGAAAAGAAATTTGAAAATTTAGATTACAATTTATTTTCTAAAGTTATTTTGCCATTAATTTATATTTTTTCTCCTATAATTGTTTTATATTTTATTCTTAAAAAGAAAGATTAAGTCCAATAATCAGTGGATTTTTTTATCTTAAAATAGATTTAGGTAATTGGATATGTTAAAATGTTTTTATATGGAGGTGTTTACATGGATACCAGTCGACCCTGGAAAAATGTATTAGTCTATGCGATAAAGGAGAAATTTCGAAGATTTAGCAAAAGCTAAGTCTATTTAAGTATGCCTCTTTACCGCCTAGACAGCGGCTTTTTTTATGGAAAAATTAAGGAGGCTTTATGAAAAATTACAACAGAGAAGAAATACTAAAAACTCAAGATTTAATCAACAGAATGGATCCTGTTGATATCGCAGAAAAACTAGAAGACCTTCCCAAGGAAGATTTAGCAATTTGGATAAAACTTTTAAATAAGGATTTATTGGCAGATGCCTTTTCCCTTTTGCCAAGAGATAAAAAAATTGAAGTAATGGGCTCACTTTCCCAAGAAAAAATTGCTAGCCTAATGAAAGACTTGGAAGAAGATGAAGTAGTAGATACTTTACAAGAATTGCCAGCCAACATGGTTAGAAAGCTCATGAACCACTACATTGACGAGGACAGAAGACCAGTCATAAATCAACTCTTAGGCTACCAAAGGGAATCTGTGGGCTCAATTATGTCTGTTGGCTTTATCTTTGTAAAAAAGACTACAAGTCCAACAGAAGCCTTGGAAAAAATTATTCACTCAGATTTAGACGCAGATAGACTTGAACAAGTTTGGGTTACTAACGAATCTCTTGTCTTAATAGGTTACGTGAACTTGGCAGACCTTCTTCGTAACAAAAATAAAAGAATAGAAGAATTTATGCACCAAATAAATTCTAGTGTATATGCAACAGATGACCAAGAAGTTGTTGCAAAGCTGGCTCAAAAATATGACTTATCAGAAATACCAGTAACAGATTCCGAAGGAAGACTCGTTGGTATCGTGCCAGTAGAATGGGCAATTGACATTATGCACGATGAATATGAAGAAGACCTTGCCAATATCCACGGTATTAGTGAATCATCACCAGAACATTATTGGGATAAGTCAGTATTGAAGTTAGCAAAAGATAGGACAATGTGGCTTATCATTTGCCTAGTCACAGCAACCTTTACTAGCTTTATAATAAAAAGATATGAGACACTTTTAGCATCAAGCGTGGCTCTTGCAGCCTACATCCCAATGTTAATGGACTCAGGCGGAAACGCAGGAACTCAATCTTCTACAACTATAATTCGTGGCATTTACACAGGAGAAGTTGAATTTAAAGAATTTTTGCAAGTAATGTTTAAAGAACTCCGCATTGGACTTATTGTTGGAGTAATACTTGTCATTGTTAACATAATTAGAATGTCAATATTTGACAAAGTGGATATAGGGGTAACACTTACGGTGTCAGTTACACTTCTTACTACAATAGTTTTGTCAAAGATGATTGGAGGAATACTTCCGCTTATTGCAGAGAAATTAAAAATCGACCCAACAATTATGGCAGGCCCACTCATCACAACAATAGTGGATACCCTTGTACTCTTTGTGTATTTTGAAGTGGCAACAGCTTTAATAGGAGTTTAAAAATTAAAAAAACTATTTTTTGAATAACTTTCAATATAAAACTCTCCCAGTAAAATTCTGAGAGAGTTCTTTATTTATTTATAAAATTTTCTAAGTTTTCTTGATTTTTTGATATTTTGTCAAGATTGGTATCTTCTATTTTTAATTTTTCTTCTACCTCATCACGAGTAAAGCTAAAGATTTCTCTTTCGCTTTCATCTACATAATATAAATTGTCCAAGTTTTTTATTAGGGCAAAAGTTGTGGCTGCGTTTTTAAATAGTTCTTCTTTTTTTACGTCTTCATAATTTTTGCAGAAAACTTTTAAGCCAAAGGGTTCTTTTTCTGACAGTATTTTTATTTCTCCTGTTTGAAAATTTTTATGGTATTTTTGTCCATAAACTATTTGTGAGACCTTTGAGTTGTCGCCAACATAATCTGTTTTAAAATCATATAGGCTCTTTTCTTTTTTATTGCAAGAAGAAAAAATTAAAAGAATTACAAAGATTATAGGGATTAATTTTTTCATATCATCACCTCTTTACTAAATTATAGCAAAAAAATAAAAAGTCTCTAGGACTTTTTAAATTCTCGCATTAATTATGTTCTAGTATTACATTATTGTTCTAAAAAATATTCCAAAAATCAAAATAATTAAAAAGATTAAAGTAAATTTGTAGTTCACGGTTTTCCTTCTCCAATATTATTTTAACATTTCTTTTAACTCATTGATTAGGGTTAGGTTTGTCACATCGTACAATAGGGGACTTACTGTTGCGTAGTTTTGTCCAAGATAATAAACGTCTGAGTCATCAGCGTTATTTTCCTTTGGAAAGCCCCTTAGTTTCATGTTGTAGCCTTCGCCATCTTCTGATATGTCATATATAGACATTACATCGGCACCAACCTTGCAGACTTCTATTCCCTTTAGTTCTTCGTAGTCAAGATAGGGAACATTTATATTTAATACTTGCAGCTTTTTAAAGTCTTCAAGTTTATTAAAGACATCTATGGCAACTTTTGCTGCAGTGTCAAATTTTGAATGACCCTTTACCCATTGAGCTGATACTGCTATTGCGGGTATGTTAAATAGATTCGCTTCGATAGCGGCTGAAACTGTGCCTGAATACAATACATTTGTGGCAGTGTTGTATCCAGAGTTTATTCCAGAGAAGCAGTAGTCAAATTTTTCGTCAAGTAAATGTACGGCTGCTCTCACGCAGTCTGCTGGAGTACCATAGACGCATAGGCTTCTTATATTTTCAAGTCCTTCAAGTTTGGCATCTTGTACCATTAATGGATTTTTGAAAGTTATTGCGTGAGACTTACCAGAGTTTTCTACATTTGGTGCTGCAATTGTAACTTTGTGACCGTGAGCTATAAGTGTCCTTGCAAGGACTTCTATACCTTCGGCATTTATTCCGTCGTCATTAGTAACTAATATGTTCAATATTTTCCTCCCTTTAAAGTTTTCTTAAAGTTCAAATACTTTTGATGGCAAAAATCTAGGTGCAACATCAATTGTGTAGTCTACATTTTCCTCTTTGTGGTCTTGCAGTAGTAAGTCATTTATTGTTTTTAAGGCAAGCTCCGGAATATTGTTGTCAGAGGAAAGATGACCCAAGAGAATTTTTTCTTTTTTCTTTTTTAATATCATTGATAGGACTTCTGCCGCATTTTCGTTGGAGAGGTGTCCCTTGGCAGATAGTATTCTTTGTTTTGTTGCATAGGGATAGGTCCCGTTCATTAGCATATCCACATCGTGATTGGATTCGAGATAATAAAGTTCTGAGCCATCCATTTTTTCCATAGCATCTTGATTTACCCAACCTGTATCTGTCAATAGAGAGACTTTTTTGTCTCCGCTTATTACAAAACCACAACCATTTGCGCAATCGTGGAAGGTGGAAACAGGCATTATTTCCAAGTCTTTAAAGGTAAAGCTCTTTCCATTTTCAAAGATAAAAGTGTTCTTCGCATCTAACTTTTTCACTATGGGAAGCATTCCATCTAGGGTCATCTTGTTGGAGAAAACTTTTAGATTATGTCTTCTTGATAAGACACCCACAGATTTTATGTGGTCAATGTGCTCGTGAGTGACAAAAATGGCGTCAATATCACTTGCCTTTATCCCAATTTTTTCCAAGTTCTCCTCGATTTTTTTACCTGAAAGTCCTGCATCTATAATAATTTTTGTATTTTTATATTCAATATATTGGCAGTTACCTGATGAGCCACTAGCCAATGAGCAAAATTTCATAAAAACCTCCAAGGCTATTTTAACACAGGCTCTAAAATTTGTTAAGTTTAGTAATTAGAGAGGACTGTATATTCGCCATCGGTAAACTTAACCTTCCAAGCTGGTATGGCACGACCATTTACTGCTCGAGTGATGTCTTCTATATAGCCTTGGTCTTCTGGGTTAAAGTAAAAGCAAGGAGATATTTTTTCTATGGTCTTGTTGTAGTATTCTGTCTTATTTAAAAGAGATAAAAGTGCACGGGGAGCAGGATATAGATATATTTTTTGATCTGATTTATCTAAGACATCTAGCCAAAGTCTATCCATAGACATGACACCTCTCGCGTCAATGACAAAATTTGTGTAGGAAGACTCAACGGGAATGCTGTCAAAAACTTTTGTATAATTTAAAATATATTTGTCGCCATCTATTTTGTAGTAGCTTAAATAAATATCTCTGGTGTCATACTTTTTGTCCAGTAAAAATTTTTGGGCAATATTTTGTGCTTCTTCAAGGTTGTCTATTTTAAAATTATTTTCTTTTTTCCTATTTTCGTAAAAGGCTCTTCTGCCATTTACCAAGTTTATATATTCGTCGCCAAGAGAGATTTCTGCCAAGTCTGTACTTGGTCTTTCCACCTTGCCTGCTCCCTTGAAGTATCTGTCATTTATGTCTTCTTCTGAAGATGTTTCAAAGGAAACTAAGACTGAAGGGAGTTTTTTAGTTTGTCTTGGGATTTTTGTGTCTAACTCAATATTTTTTTCTGCCAAAAGTGCAGTTACTTCTCTTACAAAATCTCTTCTTGTAGATTCATTTCTCAACCTAAAATCATTGTATTTTGTGTAGAAAAATAAAACTGAATTGGCAACTAAGAGGGCGATTATTAATATTTTTTTTATTTTTTTCCAATCCATAATATCTACCTTATCATCATTAGCTTTCCACTTACGGTGTTAAAATAATAAATATTACCCATATATGCCATCTCGTAGACTAACATTGGCTCTTCAGCCTCATAATTATTAAAGCTCAAATAGACTAAATTTAGATTTTCTACGGCACTTAAAACATCCATAGTAGTTACATCATTAAAGAGGTCTCTGTTTTTATTTATAATTCTATGAATGTCTTCGAGATAAATTTTTTCTCGCTTATAAATTGGGTTGTTATCCTTTCTAATGTAATACTCTCTGTAATTTTTCACAAATTCAGAATAGACATCAATTTCTATAAAACTGTGGTCTTTTGAAGGAAGGACTAAGGGAATTTGTCCGTCTTTTAAGTTGAAGAAAAATCTGTAGCCAAGGTTTCCGTTGTAGTCGCAAGGTTCAATCTTCTCAAGATAAATGCCTGAACTTATGCCAGTTTTTTGGGCGATAAACTCTACAGCTCTGTCTAAGGATTTGTTTAAGTCTCTTGATTTCACATCAAAAAGTGATTCAAGAGAGTATTCAATTACACCTTCAGAGGAAAGTGATAGGTACTCATTTTCATAGATATAAGTGTTTTTGCCATCAACAGTAATTTCTCTGATGTAGTCAATGGGAACATTTAAAAATCTTTCAGCTAGAGTTGATTTTTTGTCTTCTTCTAGATTATAAAGTCCAGACACATAAGAAACCTTTTGGAGAGAAACATAATCATCATCGGGAATGTAGATGTCCTTTTTTATTCCATAGGCTTCGTAAAAGTTTATGGCATGAAGTCCCTTTTCTTTTACTTCAGTTAACATTTTTTCAATATCGAAGTCTACTTTAATGTCCATTAACTTGTAGAAACTTTTGCTGCCAGAGATATAAATCTCTCCCAATTCTGATATATAAATGGAATCCACGCTTAGGTTTATGTCATTGGAATTTCTTTTGTCGCCAATTAAATTCACAAAAACAGAACCAGATAAGGGCGAATTAAATTTAAAAACTATGGACTTTTCCTTTTGAAGATTCAAATATTCTTCAGTGTTAATTAATTTTAAATTATCTGAAGTTGCCCTTTGAAGTTTTTCAGAAATATCTTCAGCAGTCATTTTCCAATATTCACGGAGGTCAGTAGTCATGTAATGCTCTCTGTCACCAAGGTTTGCAATAATTCTTTGGGGAGTTAAAATCTCTTCCAAAAATTCACTAACATCTCCTATTGTCATTGTGTCTTCGTCACTTGTATCAAAGGAGAGCCAAAGGTTTTTTGATTGAAAGACAAGTAGAAGAATTAAAAAAATTATTGATAAGGTGGACAGTGATTTATGATGCTTCTTCATTGTCTTCACCTGCTTTAAATAGGAGACTAATACTTGTACCTTTACCAAATACTGAATCAACTTTTAAACTTCCACCAAGGGATTTTATCATTTCGTTGGCAATAGATAGGCCTAGGCCCGTGCCGCCCATAGCACGACTTCTACCCTTTTCCACGCGGTAAAATCTCTCTGTAATTCTTGGAAGGTCTTCCTTTGGTATTCCTATTCCATTGTCAGATACTTTTATTTCAACAAAGTCGCCTACATTTTTTGCTTCAATAGAAATTTTCCCATTGTCAGGAGTGTATTTGCAGGCATTGGAAATAATATTTGTAAGAATTTGGTCAGCTCCATTTCTATCGGCGTAGATGTCCTTTATGTCCATGGCAATATCAAATTCAATTTTGTGATTTTTTTGGGTAATGAGTATTGACTGTGACTCAATTGCCTCGTCGATAAATTCATAAGTGTCGAATTTTGCGAGATTTAGATTGTCTTTATTGTAATCAATGTTTGATAGAGAAAGAAGGTCTGTCACAATTCTTGACATTCTCGAGTTTTCTCTGTCGATTACCTTTAAAAATTTCTTTTCAGAGCTTCTATCTAAATCGCTATCTAAAAGTGTTTCTGTATAAGATTTAATAGTTGTAATAGGCGTTTTTAGCTCGTGACTTACATTTGCAACAAATTCCTTGCGCATTATGTCAAGCATGTGTTCCTTGTTTACATTTTGAAGCACAATTATTAGTCCGGAATTTACAAAGGTATCAGACTTATAAGGAGCGTACTTGATTTTGTAAAAAGTATCAGAAATTTTTGTCAGCTCTTCGCCCTTTAGAGTTTCCTCATTTTTGTAGTCAATGTTGTAAAGATTTATACTCTTTAAATTAATTTCACGATTAAAGTCTTTTTCAGAAATATTTAAAATTTTCTTAGCAATGGAATTGGCATGTATTAGTTTGTTATTCCTGTCAATGGCAATGACACCTTCTGCCATATAATTAAAGATTGTGTTAAGCTTTGACTTTTCCAAATCCATTTTGCCAATAGTCTCGCGAAGCTCCTTAGTGAGGAAATTAAACATAAGACCAAGTTCGCCGATTTCATCATCGCTTTTTACCTCGATACTTTGGTTAAAGTTACCCTTTGCCATAGCCTTTGCCTTTTTAGTGAGGGCACGAATGGGATTTGTAATAGAATTTGCTATAAAATAACCTAAAATTGAAGTTGTAATAAGTGAGATTATAGTTGCGTAAGTAATTATTACCTTGGAATCTTCAATTACAGAATAAATAGAATTTAGGTTTCTAGTCATATAAATAATTGCAAGAATTTTTCCGTCGCCAGATAAAATTGGTCTTGCAATATGTTTTTCTATGTTGCCTTCATTTTTATAGTCCACAATTTTTTCACGATTTTTGCCATTTAGTGCGTCCATGACAAGTTTTGGTTCAATGAATTTTAAGGAATAAGCATCTTTTACATCTTCAGAAGAAATATTTTTTGTGCTTGCAATAATTTGTGGAGCTTCGTCAGATGAGATGACATAAGCAGATTCTTCACTGGAAATACCCCAGTCTTTTAGGGTTTGGTCAAGCTGGGGTAATGTTTTTGTATTATTATCTTTTAAAAAAGCGGAGGTTGTAGTTGCAAGTGTATCCATAGTTTTTACCATGGAAGAAGTTGCAGTTTCGATTTGCACATTTTCAAGTCTATCAATTATAAAAGTTGAGGCGATAAACATAGAAATAAGCACAAGTACAACATAAATTAAAATAAACCTTGATTTAATAGAGTGACTCATTAGGATTCACCCTTGTCTGATGCGAATAGATAGCCAACTCCTCTTTTAGTTTTGATGTACTTAAAGTCTTTGTTTTCATCTTCGATTTTTTCACGGAGGCGTCTAACAGTTACATCAACGGTCCTTATATCTCCATAATATTCATATTCCCATACTTCTTCTAATAATTCTTCTCTGGAAAAAACTACGCCTGGATGTGAGGCTAGATATTTTAAAAGCTCAAATTCGCGAAGAGTTAATTCAATACTTTCGCCATCTTTTTTTACTTGGTATTTATTCAAATCAATTTCAAGATCCATAGCCTTTAAAATCTTTGTGTCTTCTTCTTTTTTTTCTTGGGAATCAAATCGTCTCAAAACAGCTTTAACTCTAGCAAGTAGCTCTCTCATAGAAAAGGGTTTTACAACGTAATCGTCTGCACCAAGTTCAAGACCAAGGACTTTATCAACCTCATCTTCTCTGGCTGTTAGCATAATAACAGGCACATCAGAAGATTTTCTAATTTCCCTAAGTGCTTCAAATCCATTTAATTTTGGCATCATTATGTCAAGTAAAATTAAATCATAGTTATTTTCACTAGCAAGTTCAATGGCACTTTTGCCGTTGTCTGCAGTATCAATAAAATATCCTTCTTTTTCAAAATTAAATTTTATAATATCAGAAATTGCAGATTCATCGTCCACTACCAGTATTTTTTCTTCCATAAAAATCACCCTTTATTCTTTATCAACTTTTGCAAAAATTTCGTCATTTCCCTTTTCTGAGTATAAAATTAATAGAGTTTTAGTGTCAAGTATTCCATCTATCTTTAAAATCATATCATAAAATCTAGTTAAATCAGAAGTATTTACAGTTTTTATGCGAAGCATTATGCAATGTTCTCCTGTAACTCTATAACATTCAAAAATTTTAAACTTATCATCTCTAATATCCATGATTTTAGATATAAGTTTTGCAAAATCATTTGTATTGACTTTAGCTAGGACATAAGTGTCTACATTGTAGCCGATTTTTTGCCAATCAATAATTACATTGTATCCCTTAATAAAACCAGCATCTTCCATTTTATATATTCTTCTATGAATTGCAGGTCTTGTGAGATTTAATTTTTTTGAAATATCCTCGTGACTTATCCTACCATTTTTTCTCAAGAGCTCTAAAATTTCGATATCAATTTCATCTAAATTTTCATTTTTTCTCATAAAAGTCTCCCTGTTACGAATTGTATAAATTTTATTACTAACTTTACTTTATTTTAACATAAATTAAAAAAAATTAAAGAAATTTAAACTTTGTAAAATATTATAGAAAATTTATGGCAAAAAACTTTATGAGATGATAATTCTTTATAGAGAAGAGAAAATAGTATATAATAACTTGCAGGGAGGCTCCTATGGAAAACTTTTCAGAGCTCAGTTTTAGAAAAATGAAATTAGAGGATGTTTTTACTTTTAGAAATTGGGGAAGACATGATTCAAAATTATTTTTAGAATATAATTTTCTTGAGGAGGAAGAAGAATCTATTATAGATTGGTACAAGTGGAAGACACACAGAGCCTTTTCAGAATATTATGTTGTCCTCTTGGGAGAAAAAATTATTGGTTATCTCTCCTTAAAAAATATAAACAACTTTTTAAAAAGAGGAGAGCTTGGGATTGTACTAGACCCCTCTTATATTAATAGGGGCTTTGGCAAAAAAACTTTGAAGTTATTTTTAGATTATTTAAAGAAAAGAAAGTTTAAAAAGATAATTTTATTTGCCGCAAGCTACAATGATAGAGCTATAAAAGTTTATAAGAGCCTTGGATTTAGAGAAAAATACAGATTTTTGATGAAATTCCCCAATGGAGATTATGAGGAAAATAATCCTGACTTTAAGGAGCATAGGGACTCCTTTAAAATTATTTTTAATAAAACTTTTAATTACGCGATAAAAATGGAATTAGACCTTGAAAGAGATTGGTGAGAAATGTTTTTACTTGAAAAAAATAAATATGACCTTGGAGAGACTTCCATTGAAAATATTTTTATAAATGACTTTATGCCTGGAGCCAATGGAGAATTTGTAAAAGTTTATATTTTAGGTTACAAATTTGCCAAAGAAGCTAGAGAGGATATTACTAATGAAAAACTTGCAGATTACCTCGGCATATTGGAGTCTGATGTAAGTAGAGCTTGGGAATATTGGCAAAAGATGGGTATAGTTGAGCTTGAGGATGGGAAAGTAAAGTTTATAAATTTAAAAGAACTTTACATCAACAATGTCTACAACTTAAAGAAAGAAAAAAAGGAAGAGAAGGGTTATTCAGAAATTGTGGAAAACCCAACTTATGCCAATTTACTTACTAGAGCTGAGTTTTTGATGAGAGAGCCAATCGCTCCAATGAAAAAAATCGACATAATAAATTGGATTACTTCATACAATATGCCAGCTGATTTAATTGAAGAGGCATTTTTTTATACAACTGAAATCAAGGGTATTTACAATATTTCCTACGTTGAACAAGTTGTGAGAAATTGGTCAAGAGATAACATTAGAACTATGGAAGATGTGGAAAAGTCCTATATTGAGCATGACCTTAAATATTATAGGTATAAAAAAGTCATGAGATACATTGGAGTTGACAAGAAATTTAATCAAGCTGATTTTAATATTATTAATTCTTGGTTTGATGAATTTAATTTTTCTAAGGATTTGATTTTCGCTGCCTGCAACAGAACTTCAAAAATTTCTAAGCCAAATGTCAGCTATGTGGATGCAATACTTAGAAAATGGAAGGATCTTAACATCAATTCTGTAGAAGAAATTGAAGAGAAGGATAAAAAGAACAAAAAGAGAAAGCCAACTGCTTTTCACAATTTTGAACAGATAACTGACAAGTATTCTGAAGATGAACTTTTTGATGTAGCAATGAGAAAGCAGCGTGAGGGCTTTAAAAAATTAGGTGTTGATTATGGAACTGACGGCAAAGATAAGTAATTATTATGAAAATCTTAGAAGAAAAAATACTGATATTCATGAAAAAAGAGTAGAAGAAATAAATAAAGCAATTCCTGAAATAAGAGAAATTGATGGTCTAATTAGGGATATTGCTCTTCGTGCAGCAATTGAGCAAATAAAAAATCCTAATCAAGATAAATCTTTTGGGGAGTCAGAAAAAATTTATAAACTAAAGCTTAAAAAGATGGACTTTTTAGAAAAAAAAGGCTATCCTAGAGATTATCTTGAAGAAATATATACTTGCAAGGATTGTCATGACACAGGAATTAATGAGGATAACGAAAAATGTCACTGCTTGAAAAGATTAATTGTATCAGCATTATATGACATGTCCTCTATTTCCTATATGCTTGACAAGGAGAATTTTGACAAATTTGATTTGAATGTTTTTTCCGAAAAAGTTTATGAAAAATTTAATATGTCGCCAAGGGAAAACATGAAAAGCATTCTTGCTCTTTCAAAAAATTTTATTAAAACTTTTGATGAGAAAAATGATTTGAACTTGCTTCTTTGGGGACCAACTGGTCAGGGCAAGACTTTTTTACTTAACTGCATAGCAGCTGAACTTATAAATAAAGATTACCTAGTTATTTATCAGACAGCTTATGAAATTTTAAAGACAATTGAAGATAGAAAATTTAAAAATATAGATGATGACAAGTATAATTTGTACTTTGAGTCTGATTTATTAATTGTAGATGATCTGGGGATTGAGTTTGTAAATTCTTTTACAACTTCAGAAATATTTAATATTATTAACACGAGGCTTTTGCGAGGCAAAAAGACATTAATTTCTACAAATTTATCGCCAAAGGAACTTTCAGAAACCTATACTGATAGAGTTTTTTCTCGTGTATTTCAAAAATTTGTGCCAATTAGATTTTTTGGACCAGACCTTAGATGGCAATAATTGCGACCAAGCAATGGAGGGAGAAAAGATGAAATTATCAAAAAGAATTGAAAAGGTAGAATATACAGCTATTAGAAAACTTACACCTTATGCTGACAAGGCAAGAAAAGAAGGAAAAAAGATTTACGCATTAAATATTGGTGCTCCAGATACTGATGTACCAGATGTTTATTATGAAACTTTTAAAACTTTTAAGAAGGGACCCCTTCCTTATACTAATGCACAAGGACATCCTGAATTAAGAGAAGCCACTGCAAAATATTATAAAAATAGAAATATAAAATTTGACGCAGATGATATTTACATTACTAGCGGAGCGAGTGAAGCTATACTATTTACCTTCCAAGTTATTGCAAATGAAGGCGATGTGGTCTTAACTACTGATCCTTTTTATACAAATTACATGACAGTTTTTGATCAACTTGGAGTTGAACTTGATGCTTTTAAGACTGATCCTGATAAGGGGTTTGCTCTTCCAGAGGAAGAAGAAATTGAAAAGCATATAAACGACAAAACTGTTGCTATTTTGCTTTCAAACCCAACTAATCCAACGGGAGCACTTTATTCAGAAGAAGAAATAAATAGAATAGTAAATCTTGCAAAAAAACACGATTTATATATAGTTGCAGATGAGGTTTATAGAGAGTTTGTCTACGATGGAAATACCTATAAGTCCTTTGGAGAAGTTGAAGGAATAGAAGAAAATTTAATTTTAATTGACTCTATCTCAAAAAGGTTTGGAGCTTGCGGAGCGAGAGTTGGCTCAGTTGCATCAAAGAATAAGAGATTTAATGACGGGATAAACAAACTTTGCAACTGCAGGCTTGCTGCATCAACTATAGAGCAAGTAGCTGCTGCAAAATTATATGGAATTGATAAAAGTTATTTTGAAGAAGTGAATAAAGAATACAAAAAAAGGCGCGATGTAATCTATGAAGAACTCATTAGCATACCTGGAGTTACAGTAAAAAAACCAAAAGGAGCCTTTTATGTAATGCCAAAACTTCCTGTTGACGATACAGAAAAATTTGCAATTTGGATGATTGAAAACTTTGACATAGATGGGGAAACTATTATGTTTGCACCAGCAAAGGGATTTTTTAAGAATAAAGAAGACGGAAAACAAATGATAAGACTTGCTTTTATATTAAATATTGATGCCATAAAAAAGAGTATGAGAATTTTGAGAGAAGGCATTAAGGCTTATGTGAGTGAAAATGAAAAGAGATAAGATTTTAAAAATTTTAGAAAAAGTTATAATTTTTCTCGTTACTCTTATTATGATTTCTGTTCTCGCCAACCAATATATAAAGACAAGTGCAGGAGCTATAAATGAAAGCTTGAGAATGGTACAAATTGTCTTAGCTGTATTAATAGTTATTTTGACACTTCTCATGGCTATTATAAGTAAAAATAAGGGATTATTTTTTACCCTAATTGGATTTTATGCCTTGACTGCTTTACTTTTCTTTGTCTTTAAATCTGCAAATAGAATTTAAGCCTTTTGATTATTTTATACTTTAATTAGATAAACAAAGATGTTATAATAAACACAATAATTTGGGACTGTTAATGGACAGCCCCTTTTTTAAAAGTAGAGGATAAATTATGAATTTATTACTTATAACTCTTGTGCTTTTATTAGCCATAATAGCCACAAAAATTTCAAATAGGTCGGGTCTTCCTGCCCTGCTTTTGTTCTTGGCACTGGGAGTTATTTTTTCAGCCTTAGGTTATGATTTTAATAACTTTAAACTTGCAGAAAATATTGCCACAATAGCACTTATGATAATAATGTTTTATGGTGGATTTGGTACTAACTGGACAATGGGAAAAGGCACTGCTAAAGAAGCTATAACTCTTGCAAGTCTAGGTGTTTTTGCAACAGCAATGCTTACAGGACTTTTCTGCCACTATATTTTAAAGATTAATTTTTTAGAATCAATGTTACTTGGTTCAGTTGTTGCATCAACAGATTATGCTTCAGTATCAAATATTTTAGTTTCAAAAAAATTAAATTTAAAATATTCAACTGCACCGCTACTTGAAATCGAAAGTGGCTCCAATGACCCTACAGCCTATACCATGACCATGGTCTTCTTGTCACTTCTATCAGGTTATAGCGTCTCCGTTCCAATAATAATTTTGCAACAAGTTGTCCTTGGCATAATTGGAGGATTTTTGCTGGGATATATTTTTATAAAGATTATAGAAAAATTATCTCTTGACGAAGATGGACTTTTTTCAGTTTTTATTGCAACTATGATGATAGGAACTTATGCAATCACATCACTTGTTGGTGGCAATGGATTCTTGGCACTATATATACTTGGAATTTATATAGGAAATCACGAATTTAGACGAAAGAGAGACGTAGTATTTTTCTATGATGGGCTCTCTACAATTTTTCAAATAGCAATGTTTTTCCTCTTGGGACTTTTATCAGACATACATTTTATACTAGATGCATTGCCAATTGGATTTGTAATTGCAATATTTATGCTTTTATTGGCAAGACCACTTACAGTTTTTGGACTTATGCTGCCCTTTAAGATGAAAAAAAACCAGCTAACACTTATCTCACTAGCAGGACTTAGGGGAGCAGCTGCAATAGCCTTTGCCATAATGGTTGTAAATAGAGGCGTAAATCTATCCATTGATATCTTCCACATAGTATTTGTAATTTGTATATTTTCACTTTTAATTCAGGGAACAGCACTTCCCTTTGCCACAAAAAAACTGGATATGTATAATCCAAACGATACAGTTTTAAGGACCTTTAATTACTATTCAGATAAGACAGATTTGGAATTTATAAAAACTCATGTGACAAAGAATTCCCCTTGGGTAAACAAAAAAATATCTGATATAGAAATTGCCTTTAATGTAATAATTGCAAAGATAGAAAGAGATGACAAGAGCATTGTGCCAAGAGGAAGCACCTATTTAAGAGATGGAGATGTAGTAGTATTGGGTGGCGAAGCTTACTTTGATGCAACGGGAGAAGACCTCTTAGAGATAAAAATTTCTGAGACCCACAAGTGGGCTGGCAAAAGAGTAAGAGATATAAAAATGGACAAACACGAACTCATAATTATGGTAGAGACACCTTCTGGAGAAATTATTGTGCCAAGAGGAAATACGATTTTAAATCCAGGAGATAGAGCTGTTATATCCAAGGAATCAAATGAAATAGAAGACCCAGAATAGGAGGAAATATGTCTGACTTAAAAGAAATAAAGGAAGCACGTGAGGCACTTTTAGATTTGCAAGATGAAATTGACTCAGTAATAAAAAAGACAGAAAGTGCAAGTAGATGGGGCATCTTTGACATTTTTGCAGACTCAAGTCTAGTTGGCTTTGTAAAAAGAGGAAAGATAAAGGACATCAACTCTGGCTTAGAAATTATTCGCGAAAAATTAGAAATTGCCAAAAAGGAACTTGGCGATGTGAGAATAAATTTAGATGAAGAAATCAGCGACACAGATTATGATTTTTTTGTAGACGTAGTTTTTGATAACATCTTCACGGACCTAAGAGTAAATAGGGAAATAAAGGAGATAAGGGAAAATTTATCTGTCCTTAGAGAAAGAGTTGAAGAAATTTTAAAAAAATTAAATTAGATTTTAAAATTAACAATGAAAAGTTAAAGTAAAATCCTCGATTGGTCGAGGATTTTTTTTGTAATTAGAATACCCCCGGTTGGACCGGGGGTTC
>UMIY01016393.1_pt1 | contig 22290 bp, 27 predicted proteins | sample 1965921 | NCBI WGS metagenome assembly UMIY01 (sample SAMEA4836134, study PRJEB28245) | human gut metagenome | biome: gut microbiome; material: fecal sample | place: Denmark | collected 2008
TAATCTTTAGCGTTTTCATCTGCCTGTTTTCCAACAATTAAAATACAATGTAATACAAATGCAACAATAGCACCTAGCATCATACCTGCTATAAATAATAATATACTCACTTTACTACACCTCTTTTAAATTTCTACAAATGTTATATCATTTTCTCTGCAAAGATGAATTATCATCGCTAGTTCTCTTTCGCTCATACCAAGAATTGTAAATACATTCATTAGTAAAATATCCATATTTTTATTTCTAATGTCTTGAATCAGTTTATAGTAAGCATCTGTATTTTCACCTGGTGTTGAAATATATATTTTTCCTAGCTCTATTCTATCTTTGCAGAATTTTCTAATTATTTTCATTTGTTTTTCTCTTGAATTATATGAATTGACAACATAACAGTTTGCTTTTCCAGAAATAGCTTTTTCTATTATCTCGTTATTTCTTTCTATATTTTCATATAATTCTTCCACTTCATCAGGCTCATAAAGATCATAAATTAATCTCATTTGCTCTGAAAAATTTTTATGATTTACTTTAACTTTCATTTTATAAAGCAGATCTAATGTAATTGTAGCATAAGCTATCCCTTGCTTTTCTGTAATCATTTTATTTTCTCCTTCATATCCTAATATACATAGGAAAATCAGGTGGCTTTAGTAGATTCTTTGTATCAAACTCATAACATTTTTTCTTTTCATTATATTTATAAGCACTACTACACCATTTTCTTAAATCTTGATTTCCTATACTAGAATGTTTTGATAACTCTTTTGCTGCGTTTTCATGTTGTGTTTTCATATCTATATAATCTGTGTTTTTTTTATTTTTTCGTTTTGTGTATATTAACTCTTTTTGAGTTTCCCTCCTTTGTATCAAATTATCTTTCTTTCGTTTTTCTTTTTCCTCTTTATATCTTTGGTCTTTTCTTAAAATCCTTGAAATGTAGCTAACTGATGTTTCAATAATTTGTGCTATTTCAGTTAAATTTTTCTTTTCTTCAAAATACAACTCATTAATTATAGCAATCTTGTCCATCATTTGCTCCTTTCTCTGATTTTAGTTCAAAAAGTGTTTACATATTTCTTTGCACAGTTGTTCTATATAGACATATCTAGAATTTGCCTATATTGATTTTTTTATTAACATATAGTATAATTAAACGGAATTTAAAAAGGGGAAAGTTCAGTTATACTATATGTTATGTGTCTGTTAGAAACATTGTGTAATTTGTTTTTGTTTCTAATTATCTGCATTATAAATTCCAAACTTTTTAAAGTCAATAAGTATTAGTTAAAAACGCTTGTAACACATTTTAACTTTGCCTTGCTTTTATGTTTTTAACAAAAAGGAGTTCATTATGGATGAAAATGCTTATATTCAGGACATTATATCTGGTCTTGGATTAGCCTTAAACGAAAAAAATAATAGTGAAATAATCATAAATTATCCTATAAAATACGATAAAAAAAGTATGCAATTTATGATGGATACAAACTATAAAATAATAATGCAAAAGTTAGGCTCTTTTTTAGCCGACTTCTTAAATGCCGACTTTGATATTTTTGAAGATTTTTTTGAATTGTTTATTAAATATTCTTTAACATTTTTAGATTTTAAAAAGATACAAAAAATATTTGATAAAAATACTTGTTCTGAAGTAAATTTTAAAGAATTTTTAGAAAAACTATTAGAAAGAAACAAAAAAGAATATAAAAAATTGCAAGAACAAACTGATATGATATTAGACTATTGCCTATTAACCCCAAATAAAAAAGCAATGAACTTCAAGCCAATAGAAAGATTATATGTTTTAAGAAGAATTGCATATAATTTGACACTATTAAACGAAAACAAAGCTTCTTATTATTCTGTAAATTTATTTTCTTCATATCCTGGAGAATCTGAAAAAGAAATATATGATTTTTTATCACAAAAGAAGAATACAGTTATAGAATATGATTTAATTCTTCCTTATAATCTATCTGCTATAATCTACAAGTCTATTTGTAGCATTTTAAAAGGGAATGTATATTTGAAATCATGCAAAAATTGCAGTAGATATTTTATTGCTACTAATAAATCATACAATTACTGTGAAAATATTGCACCAAGCGAAAAGAAAAAAACTTGTAGAGAAATTGGAAGAAGACTTGTTTTTGAAAATAATAAAAATAATGATCCTATACTTGCTTCTTACTATCAATTATATAATAGGAAAGCAATGATGAAATCAAGAAATTCTGATATTGCAAAATATATTACTGATTTTGATAAATTTAAGGAAACTGGAAAGAAAAAAGTTGCTCAATACAAAAATGGTAAATTATCTCCAGACGATTTTAAAAGATGGATTGAGAAAAACGGTTAAATTATAAAAATAAAAGGTAAGTTTCTTACCTTTTATTTTTATCAAAATATATTTATTCATACATTTTAAAAATTTCTCCTGAAATATTGATTATATCATTTATTGGTATTTCTGTATTATTAGCTAAATATATAATTTGATTATATAAATCTATCTTTCTTACAATACCTATAACTGTTATATATGAACCACCGTCTTTCTTTGAATCAGGAATAAAATATGTAAATGATATTTCTGGTTTATTTTTTATATGTTCCATAATTATTTGTAATTTACTATCTAATATTGATTTTAATTCATCATCTATATCTATTTTTTCACTAGTTTCTCTTGAAGTTTCTTTTATAGCATCATCGTATCCTGTTAATGCTGCGAAAGGTGCAAATTGTGCTGAACGAGCATATAATGACATTTGTGGATGTCTTTTTGATACATGATGTGGTAAATTTATTATATCATCATATTGTCTATCATATTTCATTTAACTAGCTCCTCTCTTATTAACTCTTATGTCCTCCAATTTGTCCATTTCTTTCGATTGTAGTTCCTCCTTCAATAAGATTCATTCCCTTTAAAACAGCATTTTTCCCATACTTTGTTTTTATATCCAATACTGCTTTTTGTAATTCTTTTTCTGATTTTTCTTTGTTTTGCTGTCTTTCAATTTCATTATAATCTACGAATAAATCTATTTGTTCAAACTTCTTATTATTTTTATAATCATCTTCATTTACAACATTTTCAGCTGTAATATTAATTCTTCTAACCAATAGATTTTTGTTAATTATACTTTCGTAAAGTTTCATTACATAATCAGTTATTATTTTCGTAGATGATGTCTTGTAATCTATATTTATAGTGCCATGTGCAGACTTTGGAACTTTCCTTCCATAATGGTCTAATGTAACTTCTCCCAAATATGATTTATTTATTTCAGGATTTAAAAGATTTTCAATATCATATCCTATAGTTAAAACCATTTTACTTGTAACTAAATTCTTTTTTACTAAATCTAATGTAAGAAGCTCTGTCATCTCTTTTACTATTAATTTTGTCTTTTCATAATTGTATGGACAATGTAATACTTGTCCTGAACTTATACTATTCGTTACTGGCTTGTATGACTTTATACTTTCAATGGTACAAGGTTCATATCCCCATGCGTGATCTATCAATAATTCTGCATTTATACCAAATAATTTATATAGCAATTCCTCGTTTTTTTCTGAAGTACGAGCTATATCTCCCATAGTATATATGCCATTTTTTTCTAATTTATTTGATATACCCTTTCCAACTCTCCAAAAATCTGTTAATGGTCTATGACTCCATAAATACTTTCTATATGTCATTTCATCTAGTCCAGCAATTCTTACTCCATTCTTATCTGGTGTTATATGCTTTGCAACAATATCCATAGCAACTTTGCAAAGATATAAATTTGTTCCTATTCCTGCTGTTGCAGTTATTCCTGTTTCATCATATACATTTTTAATAACTCTAGTAACTAGCTCTCTTGGTGTTGTTTTATAAGTTTGCAAATAATGGGTTACATCTATAAAAACCTCATCAATGGAATATACATATATATCGTCAGCAGAAAACCATTTTAAATAAATATTATAAATTCTAGTGCTATATTTCATATAATAACTCATTCGTGGTGGAGCTATTATATAGCTTAATTCTAAATCTTTGTTTTTCTTTAGTGCAATATCGTCATAAGAGGAACAAGTAAATTTATGTCCTGGTGCATTAATTTTCCTTTGAGCATTTATTTCATTAACTTTTTGTATAACCTCAAATAATCTTGCCCTTCCTGGTATTCCATATTGTTTTAGTGATGGACTTACAGCAAGACAGACTGTTTTTTCTGTTCTACTACTATCAGCTACAACTAAATTTGTTGTAATTGGATTCAGTCCTCTTTCTTGACATTCAACAGAGGCATAAAAACTTTTTAGATCTATTGCGATATACACTTTATCATATTTATTCACTTTCATACCTCCCTTTCCCAATATCTATTGTCATTATAACACTTTTATTTTTATTTGTAAACATTTGTTTGTTTATGGATTAAAAAATTTTGAGTAAGCATTATTTGCTTACCCTTTTTTTACTATAAATTTTCATCATTTTCTATAATTTGTAACGCAAACAGGAGAATAAAATATTTGCTCTCCTGTTGTGTTCTTACTCAATAAATTGTAATTTATATGGATGATCACTGTTCTTCATACCATTTTGCAAATTCTTGCATTGCTTGTACTGAACCATCAATTTTTCTTCTATTCTCTCTTTCTGCTAAATCCATTTCTGCTAATGTTTTATTAAATCCTTTTGGTTTAAATATATACCACAAATCTGACCATTTTTCTGCTCTGTCTAATCCTTGTTTTTTTCTGATAAATTTCCAGGATGTTTTCCATAAAAATAATGAATATTCTTCCCATCATGATAAGCTAAACACTCATTAAATGCACATTTTCTGTTTTCTTTTCCCTCCATTAGTTTTAAAATTCCATTTATTCCTATTGTATCTAATGAAAAGTTTACAAAAGCTCTAGGGAATCCATTTAACTCTTCAATCCTAAAATCTGTATCTAAAGCTATACAAGGTCTTTTTACTATTTCAAAAGCCTCTTTTACTTTTGCAGTTGCTATTTCTTTTATATCATCACTTCTTGGTTCATTTAATTCATAATTAAATGTAGTAAATTTTAAATTTTTAAAATACTTTTCTGCTGATTTTATTTTTCCTTTGTTATGTGTTACAAAAACGATTTCTTTTTCCATAGTTAATTCTCCTATAAATTCTATGTTTTTTTAGATAACAAAATAATTAACAAATAAGAACTATTTGTTAATTATTCATCTTTTAGGTATTTTTCCCAATCCATAAAAGCATGTCCAATTCTTAATATAAAAGCCTTTAAATTTTCTTCATCAGTTATATAAAATATTACATAATTTCTTACATTAACTTTTCTAATATTATTATAACCTGTTAATTCTTGACTTAAAATAGGCATACTACCTGCTATATCTTCTAATTTTTTTAATTCTTGTTTAAATAAAAGTTTATATTTATCTGCTATAATATCTCCTGCCAAATTATATCTTAAATACTTCAAAATATTTTCTATATCTTTTTCCGCAGTTTCTGAAACTTCAACTATATATTTTTTCATACAAAAACTCCAATCACTTAGATATTGTCTATTTTGTTAAAAACTTCTTCTATTGAATATACTCTATTTGCATTTATGTCATCTATTCCTTTTTGCAATTTTTCTTTTAAATCTTTTTTACTTTTTATCATTATATTATCTGGAGCGTCTGTATCTACATATGATATTTTTAAGTATTCAATAAAATTTATCACTTGATTTGTAAGTTCTTCTGGTAAAGTATCTATTTCATTATATAATCTTTGTTTTTCGATAGACATATTTGTTACCTCCCAAAATTATTTATAGTATTATTATACTATCTTTTTTTAAAAAAATCTATACAGTTCTGAAAATATTTTAACCTACAACCTGCAAGACAAATTACTATTTTTCTATTGGTACAATATTATCATAAATAATAATTATTATCAATTAATCATTCATATTATGTAATTTACTTTTCGGAAAAGTTATAACTAATCTTGTAAATTCATTTTCTTTTGACTGTATTTGCAACTGTAATCCTAATCTATCACATAATTTTTTTGATAAATATAACCCCATTCCTGTTGAATGTTCTTTTTTTCTGTTTGTTCCAGTAAAACCTTTCTCAAAAACTCTTAATAGGTCTGATTTTTTAATACCGCACCCATTATCTCTAATAAATAACTTTACACTATTACCTTTATTTTCTCCCCAAATTTCAATTTCTTTTTTATCTTTATCTAAATATTTTATTGAATTTTGAATAATTTGAGAAATTATAAATATGAGCCATTTTTCATCTGTAAATACTGTGTAATCTAAATCGTGAATATTTAAAGTAATTTTCTTATCTAACATGTAATGTCTATATTTTAAAATAATATTATGAATAAGATCCGATAATTCTATTGCTTTTACAAAATAATCTTTTTCTGTATTGCCACTCCTTGCATAATATAACATCTGCTCTACTAATTGATTTATTTTATCTATTTCTTGTTTTAAACTATAATCTTTATTATTCTCTAATGTAAGAGATATAGCTGATATTGGTGTTTTTATTTCGTGGACAAAACTTTCAACATATTCTTGATAATCTGCATTTTCTTTTTCTAATTCACTTATTTTATCGTTCATAGCTTTGCAAGCTTGTTTTAGTGCATAATAATAACTCTGACTTTCTATGTCAGTTGGTTTTTCTATAATTTCAGTTATTAAATATTTTTCTTCTAAGTTATCTACTAATGATATTATTTTATTATATTTCCTTTTTTGTTTGCTATATTCTATGATTAAATATAATAGCATGAAAAATGATAATACTACTATTGTCAATGCTATATATATACCTTTAATTCCTATCATAGAAAAGAAAAATGCAATAACAATTAAAAAACTGACTTGTTCTAATATTAAAAATATCTTTTCTTCTAAAAATGTTATAAATTTCATAGTTTATAACCCTTTCCTCTAACATTTTCTAATAAATCTTTTATTCCTATTTCTTCTGCTTTTTTTCTTAATCTATTGATGTTTACTAATAAAATATTTTCATCTAAATAATATTTGTCATTCCATAACTTTTCTAACAATTCTTCCTTTGAAATCACTCTCTCGTCGTTCATAAAGAAATAATATAATATTCTAAACTCATTACGAGTTAATTCTATTTCCTGGTCTTTATATTTTAATAAAGATAAATGTAAATCAAGTGTATAACCCTTTTTAGTCATTTCTTTAAAATTCTTTGGATCAGTTAAATTTATTGCTCTTTTAATTTTTTCTAATAAGATTATTGTATCATAAGGTTTAGTTATAAAATCTATTCCTCCAACTTTTATACTCATTATTTCATCTTCTGTACTATCTCTGCTAGTAACAAATATAATAGGAATATTACTTTCATTTTTTATCTTTCTACATATTTCATATCCGTTTTCAAAAGGCAAATTAATATCTAAGAGAACTAAATTTGCTTCACTATTTTTAATTAGTAATGGTATGTTTTCAAAATCATTAAAAATTATTGTTTCATATCCATTATTCTTTAACAGTTTTGATAATTCCTCACGAATTTTCATATCATCTTCTACTATTGCAATTTTCATATTCTCCTCCATCCTTAATATTATACTATATTTTGTCAAAAGAAAGCTAGTTTAATTCTAGCTTTCCTTTAAAATTCTTTTAAATTCAAAATATGTTGCTATATAGTAAATTATATAAATTACTAAAAATACTGCTAAACCTTCTAAATAATATGACAAATATATATAATCATTTGCTAATAATGTTTTATAAACATTATTTATTGATGTTATTAAACAAAAACTAATTATTATTGGGTATATTATAGGTAATCCGAATAGCACTAATAATTGTTTTCTTATTGTTTTATATATCTTTTCTTTCTTTACCCCTAATCTATTTAATACATCATATCTATATCTGTACTTTGTCGAATCTGTCAAACTTTGAATTGCAAGTATTGTACCAACTGACGCAATAAATATAAATGCCATATATAAGCATATTGAACATATAATAGTTGTCATTGTATTTGTTTCTTCTATAAGTGCTCCTCTAACTGAAATTTTGTAATGCTCTATAACTTTTTTTCCTTTGCCATTTATGTAGCTTATATAATCTTCCATTTTTTCTTCTATTTTTGTTTCAAATTCTACACTTGTATCTTCTTTTGTATTTACAACTAAATGACTATCTTCTATTTCAAGATTATTTATTTTATCGTCTGGCACAATAATTGTATAAGTTGAATTTGCAAGTCCTAACCAATATCCTTCTGTAAGTATTTCTTTTTGTTTTAATTTTACTCCATTTGACATTGTTATTTCTTTTGTTGAATCAAGCTCATTTATATATGCTTTCCCTGATGCATCCGTTATTATACTATATTCATCATCATTTAAAGTAATTGTATCTAAATTTCTCAATTCTTGTAACTCATTATAATCACTTAATTTTATTACTGGATCATACCTATTATCTTCACTTGTATAATCATAACCTGCTTCGGTGCTTAATATACTTGCTGTTTTATCTACATATATATCATAAATATATTCATTTTCTATTGTATAATCTTCATCTATAACTTCTAAAAATTTTGGTAAATTCTCTTTACTATTTGCAACTGATATATCATAAGGTGCTTCCACATTTATTTGATAATCATATAATCCCTTATTTATGCTTGATACATTTAAAAAGAATAAAGTAAATGTAATTAACATTGACAATGTTCCTAATGTAAATCCCATGGTTCGTGCTTTTGATGAAAAACATCTTGCTACAAACAAATTATCTTTACTATATTTTATTTTTTTATTATTTAAAACTACTGACAAAATAAAGTCTGCTACACTTATCATTATTCCATATATGCTTATTATAATTAGAAGCATACTTAAACCTAAATACATTGGTGCTGTTTGATTTGACATTTGTTCTAATTTGAACTGTGAGTTCCAAATATATAGTCCTAAAACTCCTAGAATAACACTTATAATAAATATTATTGTACGGTGATTTTTCTTTTTCATTATCTTTTCTTCGTTTTGTTTTTCTAAATAAAGTAGTTCGTGTATGCTAATTTTTTTCATTCTTCTATTTGCTCTAAACAAAACTAAAATGTATATAATTACAAAATATAAAACTAATAAACCAATAGATGTTAAATTCAATTCAATAAATATTGCTTGTGGCAATCCTAGTAGGCTAACAATTACCATCGACACAAACTGACTTGCTAAAAAACCAATAGGAATTGCAATTAATAATGCAATTAAACCTATCAATAAGTTTTCTAATAAAAACATTTTTGTTATCTTCTTCTTTTTGATTCCTAATAACATATACATACCAAACTCTTTACTTCTCTTTTGAAACATAAACTTTGTTGTATAATTTATTAGATAACTGATAACCAGTATTACTATTGCATTTATTCCATATAAAAGGTATGCAAATCTATCTAGCCCTTTTGATAATTCTATTACTGCTTCTGAACTAGATACTAAATTTAGTGCAAATATTAGAGAAAATGATATAGTAATTGTTATTAAATAAATGATGTAGTCTTTTATACTTTTTTTTACATTTCTAAATGCTAATTTACTTAACATTACCTACATCACCTCCTAGAAGTGTAAGCATATCCAATATCTCATTAAAGAATTCTTTTCTTGTTTTTTCGCCTTTTATAATCTCATTAAAAATCTTACCATCTTTTAAAAATAATACTCTTTTACAAAAACTAGCACTAAAAGAATCGTGTGTAACCATTAAAATTGTTGCTTTCAGTTTATTATTCATTTCATCCATTGTTTCTAACAAAAGTCTTGACGATTTTGAATCTAATGCTCCAGTTGGTTCGTCTGCCAATATTAGTTTTGGGTTATTGATCAATGCCCTTGCACAAGCACATCTTTGCTTTTGACCTCCTGATACTTCATAAGGAAATTTCTTTAAAATATCACTAATTCCTAATTTATCGGCAATATTTTTAACTTTTTCATCGACCTTGTTTGTATTTTCATTATTTATGATAAGTGATAATGAAATATTTTCTTCTATTGTTAATGTGTCTAATAAATTAAAGTCTTGAAAAATAAAGCCTAAATTTTCTCTTCTAAAATCTGCTAAATCATCTTCTTTGACTGTTGTTATATCTCTATTATCTACAAAAATATGTCCACTTGTTACCGTGTCTATTGTAGAAACACAGTTAAGTAATGTAGTCTTTCCACTTCCAGAAGCTCCCATTATTGCAACAAACTCGCCTTCTAAAACACTAAATGAAATACCATCAACAGCCTTTGTTATATTTGTATTTACCCCATAGTATTTCTTTAAATTCTCTATTTTTAACACTTCTTTCATAAAGAACTCCTTTCTCAACTTTAGTATAAACACTAAAATCTAAAATATAATTTTTCTTGTTAATTAAATTATAGCAAGTTTGTATCTAAAATAAAATTACAGTTTTGTAATAAAAGTCTGTAATATTAGAAAGTGGAGGCAACTATTTTTCAACAATTACCTCCACTTATTTTTCTGCATGTAGCAACATATACAACCTTAATCAGCTGTATATTGAACTCTAGTTATCTTCTGTTTATTTCGTTTTGTATCTCGTGATTATTTTGTAATAACCAATATCTCGTAAGCAATAGTATCGCTATTGGAATAACTGCTAAAACTGGATGCACAAACGCCAGTATCAAAGCTCCTAAAAGGAAGCATATAGCCCTTTCTTTTAATCTTAATTGATTAATTTTCAGCTGTGCTTTCAATTCATCAACTGACATTTGGTGCAATTCTTTACCATTGTAAGATAACTTTCTGTTCATATTCATTCCTCCTTAAAATTCTTTAACCAGATCATTGTTGCTACATTTATATATAAACTGCTTTTGCAGATTATAAGCTATTCTTCTTTATTTTTATATATTTTATATGCAATCTTATATGATATTGAATACATAATTATTGTACTAACAATTAATATTATTAGACCAAATCTAGTTATAAAATTATTTAACATTTCCATATCTATATTGATATTGGCTTTGTTTATTAAAAAGTATATTCCTCCAATTATTGCAACTATAATAAGAACTAATATGAACATTTGGATTCTTCCTTTTTCTGCTCCCCATTTATACATACTAGGAATTTGAACTGATTGTATAAAAGAGATTGCAAATATACCTCCCATAGTTGCTATAATTAAACTTTGGTAATCAAGATTTATTATATTTTCAGGTCTTAAATAATTCATAATATTTACAACTATTATAGTTAGTACCATTCCCAATATCCCACCTAATATAGTTGCACCTATTGCTAAAATATATTTTTCTCTTACTAACTCTTTTCTATTAGTTGGTAATGTCAAAATGTATCTATTAGACTTTGACATTTCATCATAACTAAAGGTAGAAAGTGAGATCATACCTACTATTGCACAAATTACAGTTGGTGCAATAGTAACAGCATCTGTTCCAATTATTGCAATACCACAGAATAAAATTATTATAATCAATGATGTCTTATAGGTTGCTAAATTATATAAATCTTTTTTCAATAATCCTTTTATCATAATTATTTTTCCCCCTTTATATAGAATAACATTATATCTTCAATAGATGGTTTATCAATAGTTGAAATATTATATTTGCTTCTAATAGCACTCTTATCATTTGTTAATACTTCATATTGATATTTACCTTTTTTATAAGCAATATAATCTTTTTCATCTAATCTAATAAAATCCTCTCTACTACACTTAATTATTCCATAGTTTTCAAGCAATTCATCTGTTGGTAAATCAAAAATTATTTTTCCTTTCTCTATAAATACTATATAATCTGATATATGCTCTAAATCTGTTGTAATATGTGTTGATAATAATATTGATCTTGTTTCATCTTCTTCAATATATTTTCTAAAAATATCTAATATTTCATTTCTTACAATAGGATCGAGACCACTTGTTGGTTCATCTAATATTAAAAGTTTAGGATTATGAGATATTGCAGTTGCAATTTTTAATTTCATTCTCATACCACTTGAAAAATCTTTTATTAATTTATCTGTAGGTAAGTTAAATTGTTTTAAAAGATTTATATATTTATTTTCATTCCATGTTTTATAAAAATCTTTCATTATGGAATTGACTTGTTTTGCTGTTAGATACTCTGATAAAAAGCTATCATCTAACACAACACCTGTTTCTTCTTTTATTTCTTTTTCATTGTTTTTGCTATCTTTTCCAAATATCTTTACAGTTCCTTCTGATTTAGTAATGTTTAGTATTGACTTAATTGTAGTAGTTTTTCCTGCTCCGTTTTCTCCTATTAATCCTACAATGCACCCCTGTGGTACATTGAAACTAATATTTTTAAGTTCAAAATCTTTATATTTTTTTGAAACATTTTGTAATTCAATATTATTTTCCATACTAAAAATCCCCCTCAAATATCATTTTAAATAATTCTTTCACTTCATCTTCCGAAATATTTGCTATTTTTGAAATATTATAAACTTTCTCTATATAATCTTGAATTTCTTTTAGCTTTTCTTCTTTGATCAGTTCTAAATTTTTAGGAGCAACGAAACTTCCTTTTCCTTGAACTGTTTTTATAAATCCTGCCTGTTCTAATTCATCATAAGCCCTTTTTACTGTTAAAAAACTAATTTTTAAATCATTTGCTAAATTTCTTACAGATGGTAACATATCTTCTTCTTTCAATTCATTGGAAAATATAGCTTCTTTTATAGCATTTTCTATTTGTTCATAAATCGGCACACTACTATTATTACTAATTATAATATTCATATTTTCCCTCCTTACTGTTATTCTCTGTTATGTATTTATTATAACACTTTATAACAACAAGTCAATACTTTTCAAAAAAATTTTTTCATACTAAAAGAGAATCACTATTTCTAATGATTCTCTCTCGAAATTAAAAGTAGATATTTTGTGTTTTAAGGTATTTTTTGTAGTATCATAATATAACTTTTTCTTTTGTGCATTTAGTTATTTATACCTAAATACCTATTTGTTCTTTAAGAAATTCTAATTCTTTCTCGTATGTATTGCAAGTGTATGGAATTTCAATTAAAGGTATATTATTTCTTTTAGCATAATTCTTTTTCAATTTATCATTTTCCATTTGGTTTTCAAACTGTGGATCACCACCAAATTCTTTTACAGGTTGATAATGTTGTATTCCCTGACATTCGATTAAACATTTTATACAACCATTAGAATCAAAAATTGCAAAATCATACCTTAGTAAATTGCTATTTTTCATTAAATCAGGGAACGATATTTCCACTTTATATTTTATATTATTTTCCTCAAATATTTTTATAGTTCTCCATTGAAAAGAGGATATTTTATGGCAATCACAATATGCATTACTATAATAGCCTTTCGTTGCATTTCTTCCGTAATTATCATTTCTAATTTCAAAATCTAAAGCACTAAAGATATGTTCTTTATTACACAAATAGCAAACACATTTATATTTTTTGTCTATTTTTATGTGTTTTATCCTATTTCTTCGTGTTTTCTCAATATATGAATAATATTCATAATTTTCATCTATACATTCTAATATATCTAGTGATTCGTGTATAGTATTGAGATAATTCGTATCATAGTTTTTGCTTTTGTCATATTCAACATCAGTATAACAATTTTCACTACAATATTTAAGCTTTCTTGCTAGCAAAACTTCTTTCCATAAAAAGTATTCTTTTCCACATCTACATTTACATATATAATATTCTTGCATTTTAAAGTCTTTCGGCAATTCGCCATTTTTTATTTTTTGTTTAATATCTATTTGTCTCTTTAAATTAGCCTCTACAACAGGATCAGTTATAGGCTCTTTAGGATATGAATTATTATCTCCAATTATTGTAAAACAACCATATTTAGTTCCTATAGTTAATTCCTGTTGTTTTTTATTCATCTTTAACCTCCAAATTGTAATTTGTTGCCCTCTTTATAATTTTGATATCCAATTATTTTATCATCAAATGTTAGAAATGTTTTATCTTTGATATTTTTCTTTTTGTCTTATAACATAATTACTAATATTTTTATCATAATCTGGATATAAATAATTTAAACATTGTGCCACTTCTTTTGATACCATTCTAAAAATTCCCATACATAATTCTAAAGATTTCCACATTTCTGTATATGACCCCATATTATATGTAGCAAGAATTTTCTTCCATAATTCAGGTGAAATATATCGTTCTAAAAATTTATAGTTTTTTCCTAGACTAAAACTATAACCTTGCTCTATTCCAACCTTCCATGAAATCATTCGCAGTAATTCCATACGCACAATATTATTTAAATGGTCGATTGCAAATAAAATTTCCTTTCGACATAATCCTTTCACTACATATGTTACAGTATTCCAAAATTCATTACAGCAATCATCAAAAGAACGTGCTGTCGGATGTTCTATATAATAATCTTCATCTGTAGGTACTGGTATATTAGTAACACGATTATCCTTATCTAATAATAATTTTACTAATTTATCCCAAGTAAAATATTCATCTAAAACTTCTAATGGCAATAATGTCAAATCTATTTTAACTCCGTCCCAAAATAACATAAGATATGAATACCCTTTTTCTTCTTTTGGAAACAATTCCATATCCTCGGGTTTTTGCATAATAAGTCTCTCTCCAAAAACATTAAGCCACTCATCACTATTAATAAAACTCTGCATGTCTGTGACAAAAAAAGTAATATCATAATCTTGAAAATCATCTGGTATAATATTAATATTTGTTCTTGAACCTTCTAAAGTAACCACCCTAATTCTATCATCTGCTTTAGCAAAATTAAGTATAGTATCATATATTTGTTTCTCTGTTCTCATTTTCATATCAACTCACTTTTAAAATTATTATTACTTATATTATAACAGAAAAATAGATAGGAGCTTTCTGCGATCCCTTCGGTTTTCTACAAACATTTTACAAACATTACACAATTATTCTACAACTACATTTTCAGATACAATCACGATTTCCGGTCACCGGAAAAAGTAACTTTCTTCACACATTTGTTACTTCTGATACTTCCCCAGATTTAGAGATCCATAAATTTATTTTTTGAAAAGTGCCAATTTTGAGCCGTTTTTCACTGAAAAAACCTTGTAACAAATTAACTCATATTTGTTACCACTCTTTTTTATAATTTTGAAGGAGGATTTTCCAATTATGAATTGTTACCAAGATAACAACAATATCGCTGACACTTCCGGGAACCTACGCAAGAATATGTCAGATAAGGAACTGCAACAGAAACTCACAATCGAAACCAATCCCCAGACGCAGCTGCGAATTCTGATCGAACTGAATACACGCCAAGCCAGACAAATCACTGCCCTTACAAATCGAATTGCCATTCTGGAAGATAAGGCATTGAAAAAAGCCGGGAGAAAACGTGTGCCTATCTATCTGGACGGTAGGGAATTGACCGATGATGATATCCTTTACTACATTGACGAGGATTACTATACAATCGTAGAATTAGAACGTGTTACCAAAGCTCCTAAAAACCTGATTCGCAATCGGTATAATAGAGCCAAGAAGAAGCAACGGATTGCTAAAGAATAATGCTTATATCATAAATACCGCCGAACGGAAGAACCTTTCCGTTCAGCGGTATTTAGCAGATTTTGTTCGCTTCACTTATAACTCTTTCTTAAAGCAGATAATTCTGCCTGCTTCAATAAATCCCATAGCCATATGAAAATGCAAACTATCTTCATTGTCTAATTCGCAATCACTAGCAAATTCCGTACATCCCTTTTCTTTTGTCCATTTTTCGCACTCCGTCAATATTTCTTTTGCAAAACCTCTGTGACGAAATTCCTCTTTTACAAAAATCCCCTCTAAATATCCAACCGGCGATGAATCCGTACCTTCTACATAATCATATCTCAGTTGGCATTCTGCAAATCCTACCGGCTCACTATCAACATACTTGATGAAATATTGAGCATCTTCTTTTGCCATATTATCGGAAATATCATCAATTAATTCTTGTATAGTATCTACATCCCACATTTGGACTGCTAATTCTGCAATAACAGTTATATCATCTTTTTTAGCCTTCTTTACCATAGCAAACTCTCCTTACTCTTATTTAAAACATTTCATCAAGCAACAAATAGTAATTAATCTTTTCATAATTAGGCTCCATACCCAACATCTCAAAAAACAGTTTCTCGAATTCAGAATTGTGAAAAAAATTTCTAATTTCTCTGACGCACATTGAAATATCCAACCATTTATCCGCAGTTCCACATCTTGCTAAATCAAAAAAATATATTTCATCGTTGCAAATAAACAAATTACTGATATCGCCATGTGAAAACACTAACTCTTCATGTGGCTTGTTGTCGCAGAGCCATTTATATAGTTCTTGTGGATCTGTAAATTCCGTTGAATCTTCCCAATTAGATATATCAGTATCTGCCAGACCGTTCTTCAAAAGATAATCCAGTTCCTCCAATCTCATATCAATTTGTGATGAAAACGGACAGTTTGAGATATCAATGGATTGCAATAACTTAATTGCATTTGCTAAGTATGCTATGTATTGTATAGGATCCTCTGCAAAATCATCTATACTTTTCCCCTCAATTTCGCTCATAATCAAATATTCTGTACTTTCTTTTTGACCATATTCAATTACTTTGGGAACGTTTAGTATGCCTTCCAACCACTGCATTACTTCAGCTTCTCGCTTGACACTATAGGTTGTTCGTGAGTATATTTCATTAATCCTTTTTAAATATACAACCTGGTCTTCAATTTGACATTTATATACTTCTGCCGCCGACATACCTACAGCATCTTTTTCTTGAACGATAATTTTGTCTATATACTTCATACCTATACCTCCTAGCTCAAGACATATTAACCTATTGATAGATTATATCACACTCAAAACGTCATGTCAATTATATATTCAGCACCTATCACTATCGCCATACGTTAATCAAGATTACTAACATATCCTTACCACGCCCCAAAAATCCACCCTAAATCTCAAAAACCTCAAAACTTAAAAATCTTAACTAGTCATAATCACGTCATAAAAATCGCCCTACTTTTCTGAAAACAGCAATAATCCCGATTTAGGGTCATTTTCTCACTAGTCCGCATAACGTACCGAAAATTCGCCCCATTTTTCAAAATCCCTGCAAAACCTTGATTTCTTAACATGTCTGCACAACGTACCAAAAATCCCGAACTTTTCTCAAAATCTGCAAAATCCATACATTTTCAATTTTTATTGAAACTTTCATTTTTGGAAAATCTTTAAAATTTTTCTTGACACGCCCTTCCTAGGCGATTGTACATTTACACCTTGCACGCTGTTTCCGATTACACATTTATCACATCAAAACCGCCCAACGCATCCACACTCTTTACGTTCACGACCCCCAAACCCCATATGTTATAATTAAAATGCGAAGCACCGCTAAATTTACGAAAGGAATTGTGGAATTTCACAGACACATAATAGATACGATTTACGAACATAAGAAAACAGATACACTTTAGAAATTTCCGGTAACAGCCATGGAAAATCCAAATGTATCAAACCTTCTCTTGCCTTCCGTCCCGGAATGTAATAATATGACCTTAGAAGGGGTCGCAGAATTGTATGACCATATGAGAAAAGTAAATTTTCTATTGCCTTAGATTTACCTTAAACATAAAATTATTCTTTAAATTTAACCTTGTATCTATTTTATATTTTTTCCTTTTTGGATTTCCATCAATCCTATAAATGCTATTATTTTTAATATCATAGCTTACAGACCAAATTGTATTAGCATCCTTTCTCTATCATAATCACATCTAAACAGTACAAAAATCTTTTTGATTTCTAAATACTTATCCATATCATCAACTACTTAACAAATTGTAATTTATACAAAAAGTTTATTAAATATGTCCTTTATAAATACATCATCATTCATTTTATTCTCTAAATAAATATTAAAGTTATCTTTATTTATGCCATTTTCATTTATTTTGCTATAATTAGGATATATTTCTTGGACTTTTTCTCTTTTAATTGTGTAACTATTTCCTGTAAAATTATAGGTTACATATTGTAAATTATCTATTAAAGAAAATAATGCAACAGCATTATATACCAATGCTCTTTCTACATACATTTCATCATTTATATACCAATCTGTAATATGATAATCTATCGTTAAACCTAAGTTATTTGAGTCTATTTCAAACACATATCCATATTCAGAAAGTGGCAAATTACTTATTAAGTTTCCAGTATTACTATTATCTCCAACATATTTGTTTTGATATTTTAAAATATTATCTATACCGCTTTTATTTCTATTAAATGGTGTAATTGGCATAGTATCAAAATTATATTCTTTTTTCTCATCAATAACATAATATTCGTTTGTTGTATCTGCATTAATTCTATATACATTATAGAACAAACTATAATAGGCAATTTCTTTTGTTTCTCTAAATGTTGTTTCTATTTTATAGTTATAAATTGGTGGTCTATTATTTGTTTTTACCCCAAAATAATCAGCTATATAGAATATTCCAAATATTCCTATAAATAAGACAACTCCAATAACTACTTTTTGTATTTTCTTAAACTTTTTTAACTCTCTTACTAATCCCATTACAAATATAATAATACCTATAATAGAATATATAGAACACCAACTACTTTCTTTGTCAAAAATAGTTAATGCTGAAATACTTATAATTGCACCTAGAATCATCAATATAATAGATATTTTTTTATGCTCATTTTCAACTTTTTTGTTCGAATAATCTATTGTATTTATTATATTTTTCTCCATATTTTCAACTATTTTTTGTTCTTCTATTTTTTCACCAGATAATAATTCATTTAATGTTATGCCTAATTCCTCACTTAATGGTTTTAATAAAGATAAATCAGGCATATACTTTCCAGTTTCCCATCTTGAAACAGTTTTATTTGTTACTCCTAATTTTTCGGCTAATTGTTCCTGCGTTAATCCTTTATTTTTGCGATTCAAAGCGATAAATTTTCCTATTTTATCTAAATCCATTTTTATCTCCTCCTCACAAAAATCATACTATTTTTATTATAAAATTAACACCCCACAAACAGCGAATTCTTTATTTTTTTAATAAATTGTCTGCTTTATACATTTTTTAACTATAAATACAAATTACTATTTGTGTATTTTTTTACATATATCTAATATTGGTTAATCCTCCAATGATGTATCAACATAATAGGTCATTGGACTTCCCATTTCAATTTTATAATATTTCATTTTTTTAATTTCTTCTGGTGCATCCTCAACCATTCCTTCATAGGCTTCAATTCCATCTACAATTACTTTTATATTTAGTAATCTTCCAGATCCTATTGGCATATAATTTCTTCTTTTTTGATTCTCTTCCACTTTGTAATCTCCTATCTAGTTATAATTCATATATATTACCTTTCAAAATTAGCTTTTGAATTTTACTTTTATCATTTAATGATATATCCCAGCTACTACCAGAAATTGAACGCTTAATTTTATATTCTTTACTTGGCTTTCCTAAAACTCTATTTAATTTTCTTTGTAGTGATACTTTGTTAGTATATATTACAATTTTATTTTCACCATATAAGACATTGATGGTTGTTTCTGTTTCACTTTTTATTGGTTCTTTGTATATCTTTTTATCCATGTGCAATTACAATCCTTTTTATTTCTTTCTCCTCTATTTCTCTTATTTCTTTTGTAATTCCATTTTCATTTACTATTTCAGCTTTAAATTTGTTATTTCCTAATTTTTCTTTAATTGTCGCCTTATCATTATTTTCTAATTCCACTACATCGAATATATTTATTTTCATATACAACCTCTACTTATCTTTTATTGCTATCAAAAGTTCATTATCCTGTACTGTTCTATTAGCATTTTCATATACAAATTTTGCTCCAGTAAAATATACCTTATAATTTAAGTTCTCTAATCTATTTCTAGCTAGTCTTAAAAAATCGTCTGTTTGTTCTTCAGTCAAATTTTTTCTTACTCTTATTTCAAACCAAGTAAATACAATACAGTTTGGATTTTTTTCTATTTTGCTGTCTATAAGTTCTGTAATTTCTTCTAAACTCAACTCTTTTTCCTTCTTTCTTTTTTACAAGCTATCCATATTATACAAAAAATTTAATTAAAAATCAATGAACCTCATCCGATAAAATTTATTAGAATAGAAATTAATCTTTTTTAATCTTTTTCAAACTTTTCTTATATAATATTAATTTTTTTACATTAGATTTCAGAATAAATATATATCTTTTCGGAATATATTAATCTTTTGAAGTCTTTTTATATCAATGCTTTTATAATTTCATCAGGTGATATAAATTGAGAAAAGTTAAAAAATATAAAAAAGTGCAAGGTTCAAAAAAGCAAAAAAAAAGACTTGAAACAATCAATAAATTTCAAGACAATATTGCTAAAGCTTTTTATAATTCAGAATATAAAAACAAGAACTAACTATTATAAATATATTGTTCTTGCTTTTTGGTTTTTAACTATTTATATAATATTTCACCATACTAATAATACCTTTGCTACTCGGCTTATCGTGTTCTCCGATTCTTAGAATTCTTCGAGTTTTACTTCTGTCTGCAAATCGCCACATATTTTTTATCGCTGTATCAATATCCGATTTCAATGTGTTTACATTTTGATTTCTTTGTCTTGCCACTTCAGCATAAATATTTTTTATATTGTCTTCATCTTCTACTATCGAATATAAAATGCAGTCATTCATAAGCCTTGTTCCTTTTAATGAGTATGTAAAGCCTATCTTGAACAATATATCAAAGATTCTATCTTGTGTTTTCCTATTTGATAATGAGTCTACCATTCTCTCTAGTTCTTTTACAATTTCTTGTGAAGGAGTTACTTTTGAGAAAAGTCTTTCTACACATTCAAATTTTCTTATCAGAGCCATGTAATCCATCTCGCCAGAGTAAACGATTACTTTTGTTTTTACAGATTTATCTGTTTGTATTTCTTCTAGGACTTGTAGTCCATCTTTTCCTGGCATCTTCAAATCAAGTATAAGTATATCAGGATCTAATTCTTTAATTCTTTGGTACACTTTTGTTCCTTCATTTAGAATACCAATGCACTTCATACATTTTTGAGTATTGATTGAATTAGCTAAATGGATGCTTACTGGTACATTGTCTTCTGCAATAAGTACACTCAACATAATTCCATGCCTCCTAATATGAATATTTGCCCTAATTTTATCACTTTTTACATTTAATGTAAATATTTTATGTATAATATTTTTGATAAATTGGCTATATTTCAAGCTTTTTACGGTGCTACTAATCGTCAGGATGGGTATATACATTTGTGGCATTAGAATTATGTCCTAAAAACATTTTAAGTCTTAAATCGGAATATCCTTCTTGAAATTTATCTGTAGCTGATATATGTCTTAATGTATGTGGATGTATTTTTCTCTCATTTATATTTTCACAATATTTTTTTAATATATTATTTATTGAAGTTCTACACATTGGAGTATTTGTATTAGCTGTTTTATTACTTACAAATAAATATTTATTTTTCTTTCCATTTAAAAGTATTTCTCTTTCTGGCAAATAATCTCTAATTGCTTCTAATATTAAACCTTCCATAGCGATAGTTCTTATTTTATTTCCTTTTCCTAATATTTTTATTGAAAACATATCAAAATCAATATCTCTCTTTAGTTCTAAATGTACTAATTCTGATACTCTTAATCCACCTTCTAAAAATAAAACCATCATTGCATAATCCCTTTTACTATTTTCCCCTGCTTTCAATTTAACTTTTTCTGCCGTTTTCTTTGGTAATTTACTTGCTGGAATATATGGTCTAACTATTTTATAAAAATCATATTCTTTAATAATTTTTTCTTTATTTTTTCTATAACCCTTTTCTATTAAAAAATTTTCATAGATTGATAAAGATGCTAATTTTCTATTTATAGTTGAAAATTTATATTCATTCTTCTCCAAAAATTTTTGTTTATATTCTGTTACATGAACTCTTTTAAAATCTATAATTGTTTCTCCAAAATATTCTTCAAAAAATTTCAAAAATTGTTTTATGTCAGAATAATATGAC
>UMIY01031300.1_pt1 | contig 22169 bp, 20 predicted proteins | sample 1965921 | NCBI WGS metagenome assembly UMIY01 (sample SAMEA4836134, study PRJEB28245) | human gut metagenome | biome: gut microbiome; material: fecal sample | place: Denmark | collected 2008
CTGGGAGATATCGCAGGCGGGCGAGAAGGACGCCCGATGGCGCGAGGTCTCGCCCGAGGGGCTGGTTGCGCTGGCGCTCGACGCGCGCCGCCGGGACGCCCGCGTCTCCGGGATCGCCTATACCTACAACGAGCCGCTCGTGTGCTGGGAGTACGTCCGCGACTGCGCGCGGCTCGCCCATGAGGCGGGCCTCGTCAACGTCCTCGTGTCCAACGGGTGCGTGGGGCCCGCCGTCGTCGACGGGCTCGAGGGGCTTCTCGACGCGGCGAACATCGACCTCAAGGGCTTCTCGGACGAGCTCTACGACGCCTGCGGCGGGGCACCCGGTTCGCTCGGGGCCGTGCGCGCCACGATCGAGCGGCTCTCCGCCGACCCGCGCTGCCATCTCGAGGTGACCACCCTCGTCGTACCCAGCATGAACGACTCGGACGACGAGGTCGGCGCCATGGCCGAGTGGCTCTCCGGCCTCGGGGACGTCACCTACCACGTGACGCGCTTCTTCCCGCGCTGGCGCATGACGGACCGCCCGCCCACCCCCGTGGGCGTCGTGCGCCGCCTCGCCGACGTCGCGCGGCGTCACCTCTCCCATGTCTACGTGGGCAACTGCTAGGGGCGCGGCAGCGCGCCCCGGGCTAGTCGCGGCCGTTCCAGCAGTAGGTGCAGACCTTCCTGCGGTCGATGCCGATGGCCTCGAGCATGCCGTCAAGGCTCTGGTACTCCAGGGAGTCGAAGCCCATCTCCTCGCAGATGGAGCGCAGGAGGCAGCGACCGCGCTCGCTGCGGCCGTCGGCGTACTCGTCGAGGTGCTTCTCGCCCTCGTCGCCCTCGAGCTCGCGGACCTTGCGCCGTGCGATGAGCTCGTACTCGGAGCGGCTGCGCGAGAACGAGAGGAACTTGCAGCCGTACATGATCGGCGGGCAGGCCGAGCGCATGTGGACCTCGGCCGCGCCGGTGTCGCGCAGGAAGTCGATCGTCTCGCGCATCTGCGTGCCGCGGACGATAGAGTCGTCGACGAGCAGCAGGCGCTTGTCGCGGATGAGCTCGGGCACCGGGATCTGCTTCATCTTGGCGACGCGGTTGCGGACCTCCTGGTTCGCCGGCATGAACGAGCGCGGCCACGTGGGGGTGTACTTGACGAAGGGGCGGGCGAGCGGCACCCCGGACTCGTTGGCGTAGCCGATGCCGTGCGGCAGGCCCGAGTCGGGCATGCCGGCGACGAAGTCCACCTCGGGGAGCAGGCCTGCCTCGCGCTCGTCGCGGGCCATGATGGCGCCGTTGCGGTAGCGCATGCACTCCACGTTGACGCCCTCGTAGGTCGAGTTGGGGTAGCCGTAGTAGACCCACAGGAACGCGCAGATGCGCATCTCGTCGCGCGCCGGGGAGAGCGTCTCGTAGCCGTCGGCCGTGATGCGCACGATCTCCGCCGAGCCGAGCTCGTACTCGTCCACGTAGCCGAGCTTCCCGTAGGCGAACGACTCGAAGGTCACGCAGTAGCCGTCGTCGTCGTGGCCGATGAGGACGGGCAGGCGGCCCATCTTGTCACGCGCGGCGACGAGCTCCCCGCCCTCGGTCATGATGAGCAGCGTGAGCGACCCCTCGACCTCGTCCTGCGCGTAGCGGATGCCCTCGACGATGCTCCCCTGGGTGTTGATCAGCGCGGCGACGAGCTCGTTGACGTTGACGCCGCCCGAGCCCATCGCCATGAACTGGTGGCCCTCCTCCTCGAAGCGAGCGACGAGCGCGTCCTGGTTCGCGATGGCGCCCACCGTCGAGATGGCGTAGAGCCCCAGGTGCGAGCGGACGAGCAGCGGCTGCGGGTCGTTGTCCGAGATGCAGCCCATGCCGCAGGTGCCCGAGAGCCCGGGCAGGTCATGCTCGAACTTGGTCCGGAACGGCGTGTTCTCGATGGAGTGGATCTGGCGGTTGAAGCCGCCGCCCTCGCGGCAGGTAACCATGCCGGCACGGCGCGTTCCGAGGTGAGAGTGATAGTCGACGCCAAAGAACACGTCGAGTGCAACGTCACGATGAGAGACGGCGCCGAAGAATGCCCCCATGGTACCTCCGTTCCCTGCGGCATGGCCGCGCGCTTGACCTCATGAGTATACTCGCGCATCGCAACGCCCGGGCTTCCGAAACACGCCCGTCGCTTTTCTCACAGACGTCTGAGATAAGTTAGATTGGGTATACCTATTCATGGCAGAAAGTTAGCTCAATCAAACAGAAAGGCATGCCATGAGCAAGATCAGCAAGGTGCACGGTCGCGAGGTCCTGGACTCCCGCGGCAACCCGACCGTCGAGGTCGAGGTCACGCTCGAGGACGGGTCTGCCGGCCGCGCCATCGTCCCCTCCGGCGCCTCGACCGGCGAGTTCGAGGCGGTCGAGCTTCGAGACGGCGACAAGGGCCGCTACCTCGGCAAGGGCGTCACGCAGGCCGTAGCGCACGTCAACGGGGAGCTCTCCGCGGCGCTCGTGGGCCGCGAGGCAACCGACCAGCGCAGGGTCGACGAGGCCATGATCGTCGCGGACGGCACCCCCAACAAGGGGCGTCTCGGCGCCAACGCCATCCTGGGCTGCTCGCTCGCCGTCGCCCGCGCCGCCGCGTCCTCCGTCGGCCTGCCGCTCTACGCCTACCTCGGCGGGCCCAACGCCCACACCCTCCCCGTGCCGATGATGAACATCCTGAACGGAGGCGTCCACGCCGACAACAACGTCGACTTCCAGGAGTTCATGATCATGCCCGTGGGGGCGCCGGACTTTGCGACCGGCCTCAGGTGGTGCGCGCAGGTCTACCACACGCTCAAGGACACCCTCAGGGCGGCCGGGCTCTCCACCGGCGTGGGGGACGAGGGCGGCTTCGCGCCGGACCTCAAGACCAACGCCGAACCCTTCGTCTACCTGATGGAGGCCGTCGAGGCGGCCGGCTTCAAGCCCGGCGAGGACTTCATGTTCGCCATGGACCCCGCGACCTCCGAGCTCTACGACCGGGAGAGAGGCCTCTACGAGCTCAGGGGCGAGGGGCGCACGCTCACGTCCGACGAGATGGTCGAGTACTGGGCTGAGCTCGTCGAGAGGTACCCCATCATCTCCATCGAGGACGGCCTCGCCGAGGAGGACTGGGAGGGCTGGGTCAGGCTCACCGAGCGCCTGGGTGGGAAGGTCCAGCTCGTGGGCGACGACCTCTTCGTCACCAACACCGCCCGCCTGCGCCGCGGCATCGAGCTCGGAGCCGCCGACGCCATCCTCATCAAGGTCAACCAGATCGGCAGCCTGACGGAGACCCTCGACGCCATCGAGACCGCCAAGCGCGCCGGCTACACCGCCGTGGTCTCCCACCGCTCCGGGGAGACCGAGGACACCACGATCGCCGACCTCGCCGTGGCGACCAACGCCGGCCAGATCAAGACCGGGGCCCCGGCCCGCACCGACCGCGTCGCGAAGTACAACCAGCTCCTCCGCATCGAGGACACCCTCGGCTCCGCCGCCGAGTACCCGGGCCGCGCCGCCTTCTACAACCTCGCGTAGCCCACTCCCCCCGCCGTGCGTCGCCCCGGGCCAAGGCACGGGGCGACCTCTTGCGCTATGCTTGGGGGAGGCGTCGAACGGGAGGAAGCATGACGGACGAGAAGTGCGTGCTGGTCGGACAGTCGGGCGGGCCCACCTCCGCCATCAACGCGAGCCTCGCGGGCGTGATCAGCGCGGGCATGGACGCCGGCGCGCGCGTCGTGGGCATGCGCTACGGCATCCAGGGGTTTCTCGACGGGCGCTCCGTCGAGCTGAGTCGCTCCTTCGGCGACCCGCGCGACCTCGAGCTCCTGCGCGACACCCCCTCGAGCTGGCTCGGCAGCTGTCGCTACAAACTTCCCGACCCCGCAGACGACGAGGCGACCTACCAGCGTCTCTTTGACCGCTTCCGCGAGGTCGGCGCCGACGCCGTCCTCTACATCGGCGGCAACGACTCCATGGACACGATCGCCAAGCTCGGCGCCTACGGCCACGAGTACGGAAGCCCAATCCGCTTCATCGGCGTCCCCAAGACCATCGACAACGACCTTGTGCAGACCGACCACACCCCCGGCTACGGCTGCGCGGCGCGCTTCGTGGCCACCGCCATGCGCGAGATCGCCTGCGACGCCAACGTCTACGACCTCAAGAGCGTCACCTTCGTGGAGATCATGGGCCGCGACGCTGGCTGGCTCGCCGCGTCGTCGGCGCTGGCCAACCCCGACCTCATCCTGCTGCCCGAGGCGCCGCTCGACGAGGCCGCGCTGCTGGCGCGCATCGCTGAGCTGCTTGCCGAGAAGAACACCGTGATGGTGGGCGTGAGCGAGGGCGTGCGCACCCCCGACGGCCGCCTGGTCTGCGAGGCGGCCGCCCTCGCCGAGGGCGTGGGGGTTGACGAGTTTGGCCACCTGGCAGCCCTCTCGGGCGCCGCGCGCTACCTCGCCGCACTCGCCAAGGAGCACCTCCACTGCAAGACGCGCGCCGTCGAGCTCTCCACGCTGCAGCGCTGCGCAAGCTACGTCGCCAGTCAGGTCGACCTCGACGAGGCCTTTGAGCTGGGGCGCGCCGGAGTCCGTGCGGCGCTCGCCGGCGAGACCACCAAGATGTGCGCCCTGGAGCGCGTGAGCGACGACCCCTACGAGGTCCGCACCAAGCTCGTGGACGTTCTCTCCGTGGCCAACCAGGTCAAGCACGTTCCCCGCGCCTGGATCAGCGACGACGGCATGGGCGTCACCGAGGAGCTGCTGACCTATGTCCGCCCGCTCGTGGACTGGATTCCCATCGAGCTCGCGTCTCTCGACTGACTCCCGCCTACTTCTGCAGGTGCATGCAGGTCTGCGTGGCGCGGGCGACGGGCGTGCCCAGCTCGTCGGTCACGTAGCAGGTGTAGAACGCCAGCGTGCGGCCGTTCTTGTCGACGTCCGCCGTGGCGATGAGCCTCTCGCCCTTGGCCGCGCTCATGAACTCGATCGAGCTCGCGACCGAGACGGTCACGCTCTCGCCCACGTTGGACGCCACGGCAAAGGCAAGGTCGGCCACCGTGAAGATGGCGCCGCCCATCACGCCGCCCTTCTCGTTGCGGTGCCCCGGCGTGATGTCAAACTCGGTGACCGCGTGCCCGCGCGCGGCCTCCACCACGCGACAGCCGCAGGCGTCCGTCGCGAAGCGGTCGTTCCTAAAGACCGCCTGCACCTCCTCGAGGGTTGCGTTCTCATCGATTATCGCCATGTGTCGTCCTCCTCCTTGATCTTGATGCCGAGAAGCCCGATGAGCTCCGCCGCCTGCTCGGGGTCGATGACGGCGCCGCGCAGTTCTCGCAGGTCCGAGGAGACGCGCAGCCCGGAGATGTCGCACGTGGAGAGGTCCACGCCCGAGAGGCTGGTACGGAAGAACGTCGATCGCGCGAGGTCGCAGCCGCGCAGCGACACGCGACGCAGCCGGGTAGCGTGGAAGCTCGCCTCGGTGAGCTTGGTCTCGCTGGCAACGAGCTGCTCGACCGTCGCCTCCGAGAGGTCCGCGTAGGCGAGCTGGCTGTCCGAGAAGGACACGCCGGTGAGGCGGCTCTTCAGGAAGGAGAGCCCGGGCGCCGAGCACGACCTGAAGTCCACGCGGTTGAGCCAGCTGCGCCCCATGTCGCAGCGCACGAAGCGACAGCCCGAGAAGAGCACGTCGGTAAACGTGCAGTTGGAGAGGTTGACGCGCTCGAAGGCGCACCCGCGGAAGACGACGTTCTCGAAGACCGTGCCGTCGGCGGAGGCACCCGCGAGCTCCAGGTCGGAGAACGCGGTGTTGGTGACGTGCGCGTCTGGGGCAGACAGCGCGGCGAGGAGCTCCCCCTTGCCCAGGTGGCAGCCCAGGTCGTCACGAACCTGCGCGAAGCGCCCCGCCTGCCGGGTCCGCGCCATTACGCGATCCTCACGATCTTGGTGCCATGAACCTCGCAGACGCCCAGCTCGGAGGCAATGCGCTCGGCATTCTCCCAGGTGATGCCCCCTCCGGGGAGGATGGTGACGCGTCCGGCCGCGCGATCGACGTAGGCGCGCAGACGGCCGAGGTTGTCCTCGATCGGCGTGCCTGCGGGACCGCCATGCGTGAGGATGCGCGACACGCCCTGCCCGGCGAGCCAGTCGATTGCGCCGAGCTGCTCGTCTGCCGGCAGCGCGTCGAATGCCATGTGGAAGGTCACGTCGACGCCATCCGCGAGCTCCACAAGCTCGGAGGTGAGCGCGCGGTCGAGATGTCCGTCCCGCAGGCAGCCAAAGACCACGCCGGTGACGCCCAGGCGCTTGGCCATGGCCAGGTCGTCGCGCATCATGACCGCCTCGTCCGGCGTGTACTCGAAGCCTCCGCCGCGCGGGCGGATCATGCACATCACGCCCACGCCCCTCTCGCCAGCGAGGGCAACGGCAGCACGAATGACCCCGTAGCTGGGCGTGGTCCCGCCAACCGACAGGTTGTCGCAGAGCTCGACGCGCGCGGCTCCCGCGGCGACCGCCGCCGGCACAAGCTCCATGTTCTCGGCGCAGAACTCGCGCGTCAGCATGACCCCTCCCCTTCTGTTTCTTCTCGCCCAGTATGCCACGGGTCCCGCGCAGATGCCGCCCCAAGCCGGTTTGATAACTAAGAGGCAACTAGAACTGTGCAGCACTTTCGATAAAATCCGCAGGTAAACGGCACCGACAATAAAACGGGGCCCGTCCCCGGACCCCGATTTGTGATTCTGGCGCAACTAGAGGACCGCCGTCGCGACAGCGGGCTACAGCAGCGCAGCCTCCCACTCGGCCTCGCGAAAGCCCACGAGCACGAAGTCGTCCCCGACCACGATCGGCCGCTTGACCAGCATGCCGTCCTCGGCGAGTAGCGCGAATGCGTCGGCGTCCACCATGCCGGCGTCGAGAAGAGCCTTAACGTTGCGCTCTCGGTAGAGGCGCCCGCTCGTGTTGAAGAAGCGGCGCACGGGCAGGCCGGAGCGAGCCTGCCAGGCGGCGAGCTCCTCGGCCGTCGGGTTGTCCTCGACGATGTGGCGGTCCGTGTAAGAGACGCCGTGCGCATCAAGCCACGCCTTCGCGCGCTTGCAGGTACTGCACTTCGGATACTCAACAAACAGCACGTCAGCCATGGTGGGTCCTCTCGTATTCGGCAATTACTTCCCCTATAGCATGCGGCACGCCAACCACAAGAGCGTTTCCCATGCAAAACGCACGCTGCCCATCAGTCATTCCGGTATCTGTCCATCCCCGGGGAAAGCCCTGGAGCTGATCGAGCTCGTCCGGAACAAGCCTACGGTATCGTCCGTCCTCGGTTTTGATGACATGCTTGAATCGAGAGGCACCCCGGCCCCCCTCGCCGGTAAGAATCGTACGAGAAGGTCGGTCAAGCGCATCAGGAAACGCCATCGATCCCTCGGAATACTTGTACGTGAACCCCGTCTTTTTGTTGACACGGTCTTCGCTCTTCGAGCCTTTGAGATACTCCCATTTGGGAAGCTGCGACGGCTCAATGAAGAACTCATCCGGCACGTCGGACTCGTCGACAAGGACATCCCCAAGCACGCGTCGAGAGCCCTCATACGCCTCGGTCACCTTGCAGGTTGCAACGTGACCGTCCTGCATGACGCCCGTGTCCATGAAGGGAGAGGCCTTTCCGGTCTTGTTGAAGTCACGGGTCGCAATATAGGGGTCAGCAGGGATTTCCACATGCTGAATTATCTCGACTTCAGGCGCGACAATCGGAAATGCCCGAGCCATCAGTCCCTGGGAAATCCGAGCGTCGAGATCCCATTCCTCCCCCGTCAGGTACGCAAGAATATACGTGCGCTTGCGACGCTGCGGGAACCCATACTCCGCGCTGTTCACGACGCGCCACTCAACCGAGTACCCAAGGTCATTAAGGCAAGACAGGATGATTGCGAAGTCGCGGCCTCGCTGCGAAGCGGGACTTTTGAGTAGACGGTCAACGTTTTCAAGCAGGACGTAGCGAGGGGTCTTCTTCAGCTTGAGAAACCGATAGATGTCCCACCAGAGGACGCCCTTCTTGCCCTCGATGCCGCCTGCCTGGGAAAGAGGCTTGGCAACGGAGTAATCCTGGCACGGGAAGCCCCCCACCACCATGTCCACGTTGGGAATGTCCATCTCGCCGCGCTCGAACTTGTCGAGAACCTCGTGAATGTCCTCATTCACAACGGACTTCTCGCCAAAGCGAGCGCGATAGCAACGCGCCGCGAACTGCTTGGCCTCTGTTCCAGGTGGCTCCCACTGGTTGGCCCAAACGGTCTTGAAAGGACCCGCGGCAGGTAACTCCATGTCAGGCTCATCGGGGTTGTGATACCCCTCAAGCCCCAGCCTAAACCCACCGACACCCGCAAAGAGCTCGGCCACTCTGATGGTCTTCTTGGACGACACGTTTCTCCATTCGCTGACTGTGTCGCTGCGCATTCCTATCATGCCGAATCAACAAGACAAAAATCAAGATCCCGTTTTCTCAAGGCGAGAAAACTCGATTAGCCCCCTTGGGTTTACGTTGTAGGTCACCAGTGCTAGCTGTTGCCAAGTCCGAGCCTCCGCAGGACGATATCCAGCCGTGTAGTCCCTCCTCATCCCATTTGCGGAAAGGCTGTCCTTTTCGAAACTGTGAGCAACGAGAAATGCCTGGATTAGCGAGTAATCGTTATGTGCATATTCTTTGCAAACCCAGTCGACATACTTCATCACCTGTGGAATATCTCCCGGACCCGAGGAATCTTTCTTCAGCTCAATCACTAGGTACTTCTCAATAATTGGTTCGTAGTCTTCAATGTACCGATAGCCAAACACATCGATACGATCCATGTACTGAATCGGCTTGAAGGGCGAGGCGTTCACTTGGTGAGACAAGTAGTTCCATTTTCCAAACATGCGGCTCGTCGCCTGGTTCTCAATTCTTAGCTGGTGGAGCAGCCCCACTTCAAGAAGCATTTCGTCTCTCAGCGAGCCGTCTGCGTTCCGGCTCGACGCAAGTAAAGCCTGAATATCCGGTTCATTTCCCCGAGAAAGTGCCTCGCGGTCACATGAGCCAATCACTTCCTCTCGCCTATCGTTTAGTTCCACTAAATTGGCACGAAGAAGCGTTGTCTTGAACGCAGCATTCTCTTCATCGTCAAGCTTTATAAATGACCGATTCCAGAACACTCGCAAGGAACGAAAAGCTGGCGGATTAGACGATAGAAGGTCGTCCATGTCGATGCCTTTTTCAAAAAAGCACGGATCAGGGTCGAACGCGATAATCCAGCGACAGATTTTTCCATCCGCTCCTGCTGCTTTCCGTATGGCTTTGTCGGAGACCTTGTCCCAGCAAACGGCTCTTCTCGAAGTCGCCCCTGGAAAGTTCTCGGTCACACATCGCCCGTCCCCAACTTCAACAATCTTCCCAATCCCATATACCTTTCGCTTCGAGAAGAAGTACACGCTGTCGCCGGGGCGCATCGTTACATAATCCCCCAAGGTAGACGCGGCAGCCGTCGACCACCTGGGGCTCATAAGAGTCGAATAGGACCTCTCATGTATGCAACGCTTCATATCGTCTTCACTTGAAAACGTGAAAAGGTACCCTGCCATCTAGCAGCCTCCCTGGCACTTGTTAATCCGGCCAATCTCTTCCTGCAGGTAACCCTGGTTCAGCCAGAAGCACTTCTTGACGACGGGCGGGCCAAACGGTTGCGGACGCGTATCACGCGAGTCGCGTCCATGCGGCCTCACGTGGCAGCACCGGTTCTCACTCGACCGCACCGAAATATCGGCTCGGCCCTTGAGCACGTTGTCGCGCATCTGGTCATAGCATTGGCTCGCATCTTTGAGGTCATCCTCGGGCATCTGCCAGAAGCAGATATCCTGGAGGCGATATACTCCCGCATCATCTTCGCGATAGAGCACAAACAGGTATTTCTGCTGAAGATAGCCCAGAAAATCGGAGTCCTCAAAGTTCCGCTCGGCAAGGTCGAAGTAGCTGAACGCCGGAAAGGACAGCGCCTCCTTTGGACGACCATTCTTCCTAAGACGTATGGTCTTGGGAACGATGCCTGCTTTGGCGAACTCCTCAACCTCCGCATCCTCGGCAACACCCAAAATCTTCTTGGTGATACGTGCGCAGCGGTTTTTAGACTTGGAGACACCAAATTGCATTGCCAACTCCTCTTCGGTCATCCCGAAGTACGGAGAAAACCTCTTTCTGAGGAGCTCGAGAAGACCGAGGTTCTTCTCGCCAGTCTCCCTTGGGATGCTTCTCAGCTCGTTGAGAATCCGACGCTGAATCGCAGTCATGTACGAGGCTTTCAGCGCCCAAGCGCGTGGCTTTGCCGGAACGTCCGAGAAGGGCTGTCCTGTTCGGACCGACGAGTCCTTGGCCTTGGTACACGCCTCAAGATACAACGTGTCACTACCGGAGATATCCTCGGCATGTCCCGCTCGAACCTTGTTTACAACCATCTCCCAGTCCCGCTTAATCTGGGGAAGGTCCTCAACGGGAAAGCTCCACTGAACTGCAGACTGGATCTGATAATCCAGCGGACTCTTGTCGGGCTCATATTGATATGAAACCAGCAGTATGTTCTTTGCCTTCTCCATGAGATGGCTGTGCTCAAAGTCCTCGTTGATCACGGTCATGTAGTTAATCTGCGAGATGACGAGGCGTTCCTTTGCAGAGAGCTCCCCTTTGCTGTTCTTCTTGAGCGGAGTTGACTTGAGCTCTAGGCCCGCTCCATCAAAGTCGGCCGTTGGACGACTGTTTGGCTCAATGTGGAAGTAGTGCTCCTCAAGCGCATTGCCAAAGGCTCCACGTCGCCTGTGGGGGTCGTCAATTTGGGTTAGGTTCGCAGCCTCGCGCAGAGTCTTGCCGGTCAGCTGTCCGGCATACTCCAGAATCGACTCTGGACTATTTGGGTCATAGCCGAGCCAAATCTCACCCATCTGAAACGCCCCCATAAGTTGACCGATGACCTGACTTTACCTCATATGCAATTGAACACGTTGTTCTTCTCATCGCGCGGTATGTCTACGAACGAGCAGAGCGGGAACTGAACGCGAGGGCAGATTGCGCGAGGCGACACTCTTGCAGCTATACTCACTACCAGTCGAGAGGAGGCCGCCATGGACCGCAACCTGCGTGCCGTCATCTTTGACATGGGCAACGTGCTCATGACGTTTGACGGGCCGTACTTCTCCTCATGCTTCACCGACACGCCCGAGGACGCCGCGATGCTCGACGGGGCGCTCTTTGGCAGCCCGCTCTGGACGCTGCTCGACTCCGGCACCATCTCCCACGAGACGATGCGCCGCTACGCGCTCGCGCACCTGCCGGAGCGCCTGCACCCCAGTCTCGACGAGTGCCTCGAGCACTGGCCGGAGAGGTCTCGGCCCATCGAGGCGACAAACGAGCTCGGCATCAGGCTCAAGCGGGAGGGGTATGGCGTCTACGTGCTATCAAACGCCAACACCCGCATCATGGACCAGCTCGGGCACGCGCCCATCGCGCCGCACCTGGACGGGTGCGTGGTCTCGGCGCAGGAGCGCATCATGAAGCCGGACCCGGCGATCTTCCGCCTGCTCTGCGACCGCTACCACCTCGACCCCGCGTCGTGCCTCTTCGTGGACGACAACGCCGACAACTGCGAGGGCGCGCGGGTGGCGGGAATGCACGCCCACCACTTCACCGGCAACGTCTGCGAGCTCGAGGCACGCGTTCGGCAGCTGGGCTAGACACCGAAAGGAGCCGGGGAAACCATGTTCACCGACGAGGACACAAAGCTCATCCGCCGCCTCTATCTCTGTCCCAAGCTGGGGACCTACTTCCTCTTCGCGATCTTCCCCACGCTCGCCGCGTGGGTGATTCTCATCATGATTGATGACATCGCGCTGGAGTCGCGGGGCACCTACGAGGCGGGCATCTTTGCCCTGATTCCCATCGTGCTCATCTACCTGGTCGTTTCCATGGTCCTGCTGGTACGCTCGCGCTCCCTCGCCGGCTCCGACGAGTGGGCCCGCGTCGAGCGCGTCGCGCTCACCCCGCACGTGGACGCGAGCACCCCCGGTGAGCTTCACGCCGCCCTCGGGCTCGCCTCGGCCGGTCGCGTTGCCGAGGCCGTCGGCGACGCTCGCGGCGACAGGAACCTCGAGGGTCTCGGCGAGACCGCCCAGGTGGCGGCCGGGGCGCTCGGCCTCTTTGGCATGTGGCAGCTCATGCGCAGCCTGCACGAGGCGGCCCGGCGCATCGCCGAGGGGTATCGCCTTCCCATGCCTGGGCTCGCCCTGCGGCGCCTCGTGGTTTTTCTCGCCCCGATAGTCGCGCTCGCGATCGTGTTCGCGCCGCGCTTTGCGGCGTCGGCGTCGGCCATGTCGGAGGCGCAGCAGGCGGCGGCGGAGACCATTGACGTCGTCGCATCGGCGTTCGAGGACGGCGGCTGCGGCTACGTCTCCGCCGACGACCCGCAGGAGGGCTACCAGAGCTACGGCTACCGCGTCTTTGGCTACACGCTCGACATCGGCGACCCGCAGACGTCGAGCCTGTGCGTGAGCACCAACGAGGACGGCGTGGTGGAGACGCTCGACTACCACACGGAGTTCGACCTCTCCCTCACCCCAGAGGAGAACCTCGCTCGCGCGGAGAGCGACTTCGCGCGGCTCGCGGGAATGGTCTCCGGGCTCGACGTCCCCGTCGCGACGGACGGCCTGCTCGCGGCCGACCCCACCTTCCCCGCAGAGTTCGTGGAGAGCTTTGTGTCCGGCTCGTACTACGACGACCTCATCGTGCGCTTTGAGGCGGAGGGCGGACTGCGCGGCACGGTGAGCTACGAGACCGACCCGGAAGACGAGTACAACGAGTACAGCAGCTCGTACGTCTACCTGACCTTCGAGGAGCTCTAGCCCGCGGCGCGCGGCTGGCTAGAGGGCCTACATCGCCACCGTGGCAACGACCCACGCGGCAAACAGGACGAGCAGCGCGCGCAGCCCCACACGCATCTCCTGTCGCACGGTAAGGCGCGCGAGCGCGGGGACGGCGCGACGCAGCGGCCGGCGATCGAGCATCAGATAGCAGACGATGACAACGATCGGCGCCACAAAGGCCAGGTACGAGTAGACGAGGTACCACGTGGGCCAGGCGGCGTTCTCGGGTGTCGGGTCGACGATCGCCACGACACAGCCCGCGACCATGAGCACGAGCGCGCCCAGCACGCAGGCGTCCCATGCGACGCCCAGCCAGCCCGGGACGCGAGAGAGAAGCGCCGGGCGAGGCGGAGCGAACGTAGGGGGCTCGAGCGGCGCGCCCTTCTCGCCCGAGGCGTCGGGCAGGGCGGAGATCAGGGCACCCTTGAACGAGCGGGCAGACGGGAGGCGACGCGCGGGGTCGAGCTCCGTTGCCTGCGCTATGACCACGCGCAGACGCTCCGGCACGTCATCGTGCGCGAAGCCCCGCCCGCGGTCCGCCGGGGAGGGGTCGCGCCCCGTGAGGCAGAAGAAGAGGAGCATGCCGAGGGCATAGACGTCGCTCGTCACGTCGGTCTGCCCAAAGCCGAACTGCTCCGGCGGAGCGTAGGCGCGTGTGCCGAAGCGCGTGGTGTCGCGCTCCGCGCCCTCGTGCCAGCTGCGTGCGATACCCAGATCGATAAGGGTGACGCCTCCAAGCGAGACCATGACGTTGCCCGGCTTGAGGTCCCGGTGGATGAGCGGGGGATCGAAGCGCTCGTGAAGCTCGCTCACCGCCTCGCAGAGGTCGGGAAAGACGCGACGCACGAGGTCGAGCCGCGAGGACGCGCTGCCCGCGTGCCCCACCGCGTCGGCGAGCGTCTCGCCCGCGACGTGCTCCATGACTACCACCAGCTGGTCGTCCCGACGATGGCACTCGACGATGCGGGGCAGGTGCGGCAGGCGCGCGCCATGTCGCTGCGCCTCGAAGACGCGCTCGTACGCCCCTCCCAGGCCCTCGGCGAGGCGCTTGCGCACGAACGGCCCCAGCTCGGCGCCGTTCTCGCCCACGAAGCAGACGCGCTCTGTCGTCTCGAGGTCACCCTGCTTGAGCACCGCGTCCGCCCGGTAGCAGCCGTCGCGGTCGAGCGCGGCGAGGTAGTTTGAGAGCTCATCTTCCATGTGCCCATCCTAGCAGAGGGCTACTTCGCGACCCCACGAAAAAGTACCCAGACAATGGCGATCCGGCGGACGCCAACTGGGAAAACGCCGTCGGAAGGGCATTGTCTGGGTACTTTTTGGCGACCCCTGTTAGCAGATGGTCCTCTCGCCAAAACGATAGAGCTCCTCATTAACCTTCTGGAGCGAGCATCCGCGGTCGATGCAGAAGATGATGATGGCGTCGCGCCTGTCCTTGCAGTACAGCTCGCTCACGCCGGCGGCCGTGAGCGCACGGTTGGTCTCCCTCAGGGAGAGTGCCATGGCGAAGGCGATCTGGAGCACCTTGTCCCGGCTGGGGTGGCGCGTCCCCTGGAAGATCTGGTAGCCGAAGGTGTCGTTCAGGTTGGCCATACGCACCACCCGAGAGCGCTCGAGCCCCTTCTCGTCCAGAAGCCGCTGGAGGTACTCGGCCAGGCTCAGGGCGTGCGACTCGTGCTCCTCGAGATACGCGTCGATGCTCGACGTGGAGAGGAGCTCGTCGAGCAGCTCCTCGGTCAGCGGTTCGCTCATACGGGCCCCTCCCCTCTCGTGCTAGAAGCCGGTAACGTCAACGCGCTCGTAGGACGCCACCTCATCGGGCGACGCAGTTCCAACCGCCTCGAACTTCCACGTGCCACCGGCCTTGAGATTGTTGGTGTTGGCGAGTGCCGTGCCCACCTGCGCGCCGTCGGCGTCGTAGAGGTTGTACTCGACCTGGATGTAGTTCACCTCGTTCTCCGTGTTGTTGGTCAGCGTACCATTGATGTAGACCGCAAACCCGTTCGAGGTGTCGAGCTGCTCGTCGGAAATGGTATACGGCTCCGTCTGCTCGGCAGGCTGCTGCTCACGCGTCTGTGTCTCGTCGCCCGTAGCTGCCTGGTTTGTCCCACCGTTACCGCCCATCGAGCCAATCGCGCCGATCACGACGAGCGCGACCACCACGATGAGGACGATCTTCCCAACGCCTCTCTTGCCTTCTTTTGCTGCCATGTCCGTTCCTTTCCTCACGCCCCACAGGGCACCTTTCGTCGGCATCCTCGACGATACGGATATTCAACTGACGTTTCATTAGCTGGGAGCTAAGCGCAGACGGCCGAGAAGGGCGACGCCTGCCACACCGCACGCAAGTAGGCAAGCACGCTCGCCAGAGCGGCTCCGCACGTCACGCGCTATGCTGTGGGGGCAACCAAGAGACAAGGACCCCACATGGCGCACAGACTCACCGAGCAGGAGCACGACACGGTGCTCACGCTTGCAAAGACCCTGGGCAGGCAGCTTCCCTCGCAGTTCCGCAGCGTGGCGGGCGGCATCGCGAGCGGGCTCGTTCGCTCGCGCAAGAGCCCGCTTCCCGCGGCGGACGTGGCATCGGTCCTGGAGAAGTACGGGGCGGACGAGACGGCGCTCAGGGCCCTGCTCGACGCCGGCGTGCTCGAGCCCACCGAGGGAGGCTACCTGCTGCACGCTCCGCGCGACGAGGAGGCACCCGCCGAGAAGGGCGAGCGCTCGATCGCCCGCACCGAGACGCCCCGTCCGCCCGCGCGACGCGGCGGGCGGGGACTCGCCGGGCTGGACACCATCCGCAAGCAGACGCCCGAGCTCAACGACGTGCGCCGCCAGATCATCGGCCTCGACCCGCGCCTGTGGATCAACGGCTGGCTGCTCAGCACCCCCGATGCCTTCCTGCGCTACGAGCGCGAGCTGCGGGCCCTCGACGCCGCGCTCGCGGGAGGGGCCACGCTGGGAGACGGAACGCTCAGCCTGCGCGAGCTCTCCTACCAGCTCTTCGGCGACGAGAAGTTCCTCGCCGTCGAGGCCGACGGCCGCAAGCTCCTGCACCTCATGGGCATCACCGACGTCGTGAACAGCCGCCCGCAGATGAGGCTCGAGCTGCTGCACCACATCCCCAAGCGCCACCGCCACATGCGCCTCGTCGTCTCGGAGAACCTCGACCCGTGGGTCAACATGCGCAACGCGATGTACCTCGACGGCCGCAAGAAGATTCTCGGCGAGCGCGTCCACGGCGTGGTCTTTGGCAACGGCTACCTGGTGGACGACCCCCACAAGCTGCCCGACCTTCTCGACGCGCTCGGCGCCGAGGACGTCCGCATCCTGTACTGGGGCGACATCGACCGCGCCGGGCTGGGCATCCTGGCCAAGCTCGACGAGATGTCCGAGGGGCGCTTCTCGGTGGAGCCGTTCGCGCCGGCCTACCGCAAGATGGTCCGCCGCGCCCGGCGCCGCTTCCCCGACCCGCTGGACAACGAGGAGACCGACCAGACGGGCGTGCCGGTGCGCGGCCTGGAGCTCGTGGAGGCCGTGCTCGACGAGGACGATGCCGCCTACCTGCGCTCCGTTGTGGAGGGCGCACGCCTCGTCCCGCAGGAGATCCTTACCGCCGCCGACCTTTAGTGTCCTTTCAGCGGCATCTCGGGGGAGGGGCCCTTACACGCTACGTACGGGCGTACACTATCATTAGGTGACCAAGCGTCGTTAAAGGTGGCAGGAAAGCGAAGATGACCAATCCCTCGGTTGTGATCCGGCAGGTTCGACCTGGAATCAATCTCATGCGCGACTACGTGGCCCTTCCCAAGAGCTACGGGACCGACGCGTACTTCTCGCGCGAGGACGTGCGAACGATCAGGGAGACGGTCTTCTCGGCGCTCGACGCCCTAGATGAGCACGAGGGCTTCGTCGACAAGCTCGCGGCCGCCGAGCGCGCCGTCATCAAGCCCAACCTCGTCTCGGTCTACCACGAGAGCGGCCTCGAGAAGGCCGACTACCCCGAGTCCACCGACCCGCGCGTGCTCGACGCCGTGGTGGAGTGGGTGCAGCGCTACCAGCCCAACGTGCTCATCGCCGAGTCGTCGGGCAAGCCCATGCCCACGCGCACGAGCTTCAAGGTGAGCGGCGTCGATCGCATCGCGCGCTATCGCAGGACCGGCCTCATGGAGCTCGAGACCTGCCCGGTGGTTCGCTACCTGCTGCCCAAGGCGCGCGTCATGAGGGAGGTCCTCGTCCCGAAGCCGTTTGCCGACGTCGCCGAGGGCCGCGCCTTCTACGTCTCGGTCCCCAAGCTCAAGACCAACCTCTACACCCGCGTCACGCTCGGCTTCAAGAACGCGATGGGGATCATCCCCTACGCCCTGCGCGAGCGCAACCACAACTTCCTCATCGACGACAAGCTCACCGACCTGCTCTACCTCATCCGCCCCGACCTCACGCTCATCGACGGCCTGGTGGGCGGCGAGGGCAACACGCCGGCGCCCGTCGACCCGGTGGACTCCCGCGTGCTCATCGCCGGCGTGGACCCCGTGGCGACGGACCGCGTGGGCACCCGCGTGATGGGCTTTGACCCCGACAAGATCCCGCTGCTCACCAAGGCGACGGAGCGCGGCTTCTTCCGCGGCGAGGCCGAGCTCGACGGCGAGCTGCCCGTCTTTCACTTCCGCCCGGCCGACGCGAGCCTGCTCGGCGAGCCCTTTCACCGCCACTTCCCCAACGTCCTCACGCTCGTGGGCCACAGCCTCCCGCACGCGCCCAGGGTCACCGACCCCAACGCGGTCACGCCCGAGATGGCGCGCGAGCTGGAGCAGGCGTGCCGCGGCGGCTGCCTGGCGGCGCTGCGCTCGGGCTTCGAGTACGTGGTCTACGCGCCCAAGAAGGACCAGAGCCGCGCGCTCGCCGTCATCATCGGCAGCGGCGTGGAGTGCCAGGGCACGCGCTGGTGGTTCGACCGCGACGGCCGCCCCTACTCCGAGAAGGACGTGCGCTCGCTCGACCTCCCGCTGCTCACGCTCGGCAACTGCGCCGACCACCTGCGCGACGTGGCGCGCTGGCGCACCCCGGGCTGCTGCAGCCCCTCCACCTGCATGCTCGCCGCAACCTCGGCCATGAAGATCCCGTTCCCGCTGCTCTCGCTCAAAAACAAGTCCTTCTTCAACTTCGGCCTCGAGGCGGTGCGCATGGTCGCCGTCCGCGCGGCCAAGTCGCTCGCGGGCACCTGGATCGACGTCCCCAGCCAGCACAAGGCCGAGATCTACCCCGTGCGCGAGGTCTCGCCCGCCGAGAGGGACCTCGACTTCGTGGCCTGGCCGCTGCCCAAGATGGACTGGCGGACGCGCCTCAAGATTGCGGGAGACCAGCTGGCGATGCTCAAGCTCTAGGGAGGAACGGACATGGCGCAGGACTACTTCGACTTCCACACCATGAAGGGGAACCTGGGCCTTGACCGCCTCCCCGACGAGCTCGCGCAGGACATCTTCGTGCTCGACCTCAACACCGACGAGCTGTTCCTCTCCGAGCGCCTCGCGCAGGGCCTGAGCAGGAAGGCCGCCAGGCTGAGGCCGCGGGTCGGCCTCGACGAGCTCGCGGAGCTCCTGACCCCGCAGAGCCGCGAGGTCTTCATGCTCGACGTCGAGCGCCTCCGCAACAGGCGGACGGAGCGCACCTACACCCACCTCAACCTCGTCTACGACGGCGGGGTGAAGGACCTTCTCGCCACCGTCGTGCCCACGGGGAGGGAGAACGTCTTCATCGGGATATGCTCGACGAGCTTCGATTTGATGTACGAGCACGACCAGCGGCTCTCGAGCATCATCGACCAGCTCGAGAAGGCCCAGCAGATCAACCAGCTCATCCTCGAGGGCAGCACCGACTACGTCTACCAGCTCGACCTCGTGAACAACACCTGCACCTTCTCGTCCAAGGCGGTCGACGTGCTGCCGCTGGAGTCCCCGACCTTCTCCAACGCCATGGACCGCATCCTCGGCTTCATCGTCCCCGAGGACCGCAACGTCTTTCTCAGCTCGTTCACGCCGTTTCTCACCGGCACGAGCGAGTACCACACCGCCGAGTACCGCGTCACCACCCGCGCCGGCGACATCATGTGGATCAGCTGCCACGGCAAGGGCATCCACGACGAGGACGGCAACCCCATCATGATCGCCGGCTCGCTGATGGACATCACCGAGCACAAGAAGATGCTCGCGCAGATCGAGAGCATGCTCTACTACGACATGCTGACCGGCCTCAAGAACCGTCGCTGCTTCGAGAAGGACATGCAGGAGCTCTTCTCGAGCGACGCGGGCGCCACGGGCGGCATCCTGTGCGTGGACATCAGCAACTTCAAGGTGTTCAACGAGGTCTTCGGGCAGAGCTTCGCCGACGAGGTGCTCCAGGAGTTTGCGCGGATCCTCGACCTCTACATCAACGACAACCTGGGGATCTATCGCCTCGAGGGCGACGAGTTTCTCGTCCACGTCAAGGAGAGCACGACCGAGAGCATCCTCGAGCGGCTCGCGCCGTTCCAGATGTACCTCAGCCAGGCGCGCACCATCAAGGGCCACACGCTCTACATCCACGCCAACATTGGCGCGGCGGTCTACCCCCAGCACGGCCGCTCGGGCGAGGAGCTCATCAAGAACGCCAACACCGCGCTGCAGATGCACGCGCGCGCCAACAGCAAGGAGACGCTGTTCTTCCGCAGCGAGGTGGCCACGGCCCTCAACCGGCGCTACGCCCTCGAGAACGAGATGCGCAAGGACATCGACGCGGGCATGCGCAACTTCAGGCTCGTGTTCCAGCCGGTGATCGAGGTGCGCGGCGACGCAATGCTGTGGCACGGGGCGGAGGCGCTCCTGCGCTACACCAGCACCGAGACCCCTAACGCGAGCCAGGCCGAGATCATAGAGACGCTCGAGATGAGCGACATGATCATCCCCGTCGGGCAGTGGGTGATCTCGCGGGCGACCAAGGAGTGCGGCCGCTGGAACAAGCTCGGGGTTCGCATGAGCGTGAACGTGAACGTCTCGGCGCAGCAGATCTCGGACCCGATGCTCGTGGCGCACATCAGGCGCTGCTGCCAGCGCGCCGGGCTCGACCCGAGCCTGCTCGTCTGCGAGCTCACCGAGACCTCGCTCGTGGACAGCCTGGAGCTGACCAACCAGCTCTGCCGGCAGCTCAAGGAGATGGGCGTGGGCGTGGCGCTCGACGACTTTGGGACCGGCTACTCGAGCTTCAGCTACCTCCGGGAGCTGCCGATCAGCCAGATCAAGGTCGACCGACAGTACATCCAGAACATCGAGACCGAGGGCTACAACCAGATCATCCTGCGCTGCCTGTACGACCTCAGCCGGGAGCTGGGACTGGGGTTGTGCGTCGAGGGCGTGGAGCGCGAGTCCACGGTGAGTATCCTGAGCGACATGGGCATCTCCCTCATGCAGGGCTTCTACTTCGACGCGCCGCTCGAGGCGGAGGTCTTTCGCAAGGAGGCCGTGGGGCACGGGGCGCCGGCATAGGGGCAGCGACGGCCGCGAGGCGAGCGTCGCGGGGTGCTGATTGTGGAGACGCGTTCACAATCGCGGATTTGCTTGCATTTGGGCGAGTGGGTGGATATAGTTACTTCTTGCGCACACGAAGCGCACCGCATTGCGGGGTGGAGCAGTCTGGTAGCTCGTCGGGCTCATAACCCTGCGGAAGTGCCAAGTTCACAGGCACTAAAATACATGTGAACTACATACATTGCGGGGTGGAGCAGTCTGGTAGCTCGTCGGGCTCATAACCCGAAGGTCGTCGGTTCGAATCCGGCCCCCGCGACCAAAAGCCCAGGTCAGAAGCCTAATCGCTTCTGACCTTTTTTGTTATCTCGGCTCCGCCGCCCTCCCATCGCGCGTCCCGCGGAACGGCGTGCGGGGCCTCCCTCCCACATTCGATACGCAACCTCCAGACGCCTCCCCGACCGGCCCGCCGGGGGGAATCAGGGGGGAATCTCCAGCATGCTCGGCTTACCGAGGGCGCACGCGAGCGCACGGCGCGGCACGGGGGCGCCCCGAGGGGCCAACCCGCCGCGCCGTGTCCGTTTCGCGACTCGGTCCCCTAGGGTCCCCTGCGGACCGATGGGCGCCCGCGCCCGATTGCCGGGCGGCGCGGCCGCCCGTATAACTCGTGCCGTGACGGGGCGGCGCGAAAGACCACGTCGTTGCCCCAGCAGGCACGAGATTGACGGGAGGTCCCGCATGGAGGGATTGCAGCAGCAGGGCGCCCAGGCGCGCCCCGGAGACGAGGGCACGCGGCCCGGCGAGACCGAGGGGGCGTCGCCCACGTGGCTGAGCGTCTCCGACGTCCAGAGGTACCTCGGGATCTCGCGGCCGCTCGTGTACCGCCTCATCCGTGAGGGCACGATCCCGGCGGTCCACCTCGGCCGCGCCATCCGCGTGAGCCGCGCCGCGCTGGACAGGGCCCTGGAGGCCCTGGGGCCTCGGTCAAACTAGTCGTGACCGGGCCGGACCTAGTGGGGAGGGAAAGGCCTCAGACGGCGCGCCGAGCGTGCCGAGGGCACGCGCGCGCAGGAAAGAGGCGCAGATGATGTGCGAACAATGCCGGATGGCCTCGAGCTCGAGCGTCCCGCCCAAGGAGTACTACAGCCTGGCCGAGACGGCCCGCCTGCTGCACGTCCACGTGAGGAGGATCCGCGAGCTCGCGACGAGGAGGGAGGACCCGCTCCCCTTCCGCCGGTTCCCCGGGCAGCAGCGCGGGGCGTTCATTCACCGGGAGGACTTGCGGACATGGCTGGAGCGCAACACCGAGGGGATCGCGGGAGGCAGGTGAGCCGGCCGCCGTCGTATGCCGACCTCGACGAGTCCGAGGTCTTCGTGGTGGTGAGGAGGTGGATGTGGCGGGAGCTCGACCTCGCGGGCGTGGCGCTTCTGGTCTTCGCCCGCGTCTGGTCGTTCTGCCGCGAGGGGTCCGGGGAGTTCTACGAGAGCAAGGCCCGAACCGCCGAGGTGCTGGGCGTGAGCGAGCGCGAGGTCTACCGGTCGTTCGCCGCGCTCACGGGGCGGGGCTACGTCGTCGAGGTCGGCAGGACGCGCAGGGGCGCGAAGCGCTACCGCGTCGACGCCGCCCGGATAGCGGAGCGCAGGGCCGGGCTGCCCTGACGGGACGTCAGGGCGGGCGGTCCCGCGGGGTGACGGGGCGGCAGGGAGACCCCTGACGGGACGTCACCCGATACCAAAGGGATAGGCAAAGGGGCTGAGAGGA
>UMIY01029784.1_pt1 | contig 22116 bp, 25 predicted proteins | sample 1965921 | NCBI WGS metagenome assembly UMIY01 (sample SAMEA4836134, study PRJEB28245) | human gut metagenome | biome: gut microbiome; material: fecal sample | place: Denmark | collected 2008
CTTATTATATATTAAAAAAAGAAAAAAATCCAGATGAAAAGAGATATATGTTTTTATTAACCATTAGCTAGTAACTTTATTTTTATTTATACTTTTGATGTGTGCAAGTGCAACATGGGGACAGATTAAAAATCTGCCCCCAGTGTTCCACTAATCATATGTTTTTTAAAATTCCGGATTTTTTAGTTTATATTCGTTATTTATAATCGTCGTAATTATGTTTACAGTCTTTTCTAAGTCGTTGTTCTTAATAATGTAATCATACATTCCTATTTTTGATTCTTCATAATCAAATCTATTAAGTCTTAGTTGAATTTCTTTTAAACTAGGCTTATCAATTCTATTTTCTAATCTTCTTTGCAATTCTGCTTTTGGCACACGTAAAAATATAGTAACTATTTTCACATCATCTTTTAAAAGTTTTAGCAGATTTTCTACACCGTTTACCTCAATGTCTTTTACTATGATTTTTCCATTATTTATTTTATCATTTAATAGTTTTTTTGAAGTTCCATAATAATGCTCATGGTGAACAGAATACTCGTATAATTCGCCATCTTTTATCATTCTTTCAAATTCTGCTGTGCTCACAAAATTATATGTAACTCCTGGAGTATCATTGGCTCTAGGAGCTCTATCTGTATATGAAGGTAGAGATTCAACATTTTCCATTCTAGTTATTAATTGCTTTTTGATTGTATCTTTACCAGCTCCAGATACACCTGACAATAAAACTAGCATATCGTCACCTTACCTTCTGCTATTTCATTTGCAGCAATAGTAACTGGCACTTCCTCATCTACATCTGTTAGTTTTTGTGCCCCATTTGCTATTTGTCTAGCTCTTTTCGCTGTTACTACTACTAACTCAAATCTGTTATCTACCTTTGTTAATAATTCTTTTACTGTTGGTTTTACCATCATTTTTAAATTCCCCCTTAACACACTTTTATTCTTTCTTATACCAAATTGTAATATTTTAGATACAAACTTGGCTTTTCTTCTGTATATAAAGTATCTTAGCTTTCTTCACCTGAAGTAACATCTTCATCTTTTTCTAGTCTTCCTGCGACTGTCTCTGGTTGAATTGACGAAAGAATAACATGACCAGAATCCATTATTATAACTGCTCTTGTTTTTCTTCCATATGTTGCATCTATAGCAGTGCCATCATCTTTTGCCTCTTGAACAATTCTTTTTATTGGCGCTGATTCTGGGCTTACTATAGCCACAATTCTTGTTGCTGAAACAATATTTCCAAAACCTATATTAATTAATTGCATAATCTACCTCCAATTACATTTATATTACTCTTCTTCGGTATTAATTATTTCCTTCATATTTTCAACAAAATATTTCTTTTTTCCTTTATGATAAACAATTATGGACTTTATAACATAATATATAGCTACTGCATACAAAATTATTAAGACAATGTTTACATAGCTTGAAGATAACATTAAATTAACATATATTAATCCAAGTGTAATAACAGCCAACACAATGGTTTCTATTCCAAATATTGCTATTCTACCACTGTCTTTTTTGTATGCTCTTTCTAATAAAATAATTGCTAAAAATAATATACACATTGCAAATACTTTTAAATCTGTTTGATACATGCTATTTTCAATGTTATAGAAACCTAAAATTAAAAATATAAAATATACTATTATGATTATTGCAACTATAATATTATTAAACACAGGTTTATTAATTTCTTTAAGTGCATCAGCTGGTATTTTATTTTTCTTTTTGAAAATATTTTTTATTTCTTCAAATTTGATTAATTTAACATTTTCCTTTTCGGAAGTTGTTGCTGCAACCTCTTCTACGGCTTCATTTTTATCAACATTATCTTTTTGTTTTTCTTTTTTACTTTCTTCTCTAACAACTTCTTTCTTCTTTTCTTTTTCGCTAGCCGCTTCTTTTTTATTATTTTTCTTTTTGGATGTCTTTTTATCTTTCTTATTTTCAATTTTTTGACTAGTTACAGATTCTTTTGCATCACTATTTTTGTCATTCTCTGCTTTACTGCTAGTCTTATTTTTGCTTTTATTTTCTTTTACATTTTTAGATTTTTGCTCTTTTGAGCTATCATCAGTCTTTTTTACTTTTTCTGTATCCTCAACTTTAGCATTCACGCTAGCATCTTTTGTTTTTTTAGTTGCATTACTCTTATTGGAACTCTTTGTTCCAGTATTTTTCTTTTTGCTAGCATCAGAATTTACACTTTTTTTACTATTTGTTTTGCTAGTACTTTTTTTAGCTTGCTCTTTTTTGCCTTCCTCTATGTTTTCCTTTTTTTCCTGCTCTAGATTATTATCCACATTGGCTTTTTTAGGCATCTTTATTCCCCCATTTTATATTAATTTACTTTACTCTCTGGCTCATTATAAATCAAACTCATAAATAATATCACTAATCATTACTAATGGTGCTGTTTCTGTTCTTAAAATTCTTTTTCCTAAACTCACACTTTTTGCGCCCGCTTCCATTAACTCTGCTACTTCATTTTCACTTAAACCGCCTTCTGGTCCAATTACTATACCTATGTTTAATTTTTCTGTACTGTCAGATTTGCAATTAGCATTACTGCTGATTTCTATGATATCTTTATTTAATTTATTATTTTTAAGTTTTTGTAATTCATCTTTCAATGTAGTCTTTTCTTCATTTTCGTACGCTATTAATATAATATCATATTTTTTAGCATTCTGGCAAATATTTTTTATATTTATTACATTATTTATATTAGGTATAATATCTCTTTTACTTTGTTTTGATGCAACTTCTGCTATTTTTTGCCATCTATCAATTTTCTTTGCTTCCGATTTACTATCTAACTTTACAATGCACCTTTCAAAATTTACTGGATAAATATTTTTAACTCCAATTTCTGTCGTCTTTTGAATAATGTATTCCATCTTATCTGATTTTGGAAGACCTTGAAACAAATCGATATTCACATTACTTTCTGTTGTCTCAGAAACCATTTCAAGTATCTTACAAATTATATATGATTTTTCTATTTGCATTATTTCTGAAATATAGCTTTTTCCTTCATCTTTGTTGCATAATATAATCTTATCTGATGGCTTTAATCGTAGTACATTCACTATATGATTTACATCTTCTCTTGTTACTGTAGCTATTTCTCCATCAATTTGTTTTTGCGAAATAAAGAATTTATACATTTCTCCCTCCAATAATATTAATATTATACCACATTTTAGCAAAGTTTCAAATTGTTTTTGGATAAATAATAAAAGTTTACACTATATAACTGTGCAAACTTTTTATTATTTATATTTTTTAATTATCTTGTTTTTTTACTCAATTACTTCCGTACCATTGCATTCTATTGTATAATCCGTACCCAAGTTTGATTTAGGTATATCTAAGTTAACGCTTGAATATCTATCAAGTATTATTTTAGATGCATTTGATAATGTTACATTCGAAAATGCCGATTTAGTAACTTCTCCCAAGACATTTATGGTAGATGCGTCAAAGAAAGAATTTATATAAAAGTAATCTGGTGATGTTATACTATCGCATATCATATTACTATTATTATAATATATTTCTAGAGTCCCACCAGCTCCATTCTGTCTCCAAATACTGCAATTATTTATACTACAATTATTAAATGTCAAAGGTTTGGAGTGTGCTTTTATCTCACAGTTTTCCAAATCAATCGAATCAAAAGTAACATTTTTGTTTCTTTTATAAATATATGAATTTTTAATTTCGGAATTACTATCTGTGAAACCATCCATTATAATAGCACAGCCATCATAAACATTATTAGAACTTCCATCAGTTAAACTATATCCAGTTGAAAGTAATACTCCAAATTGAGCTACTGAGTTACTTGCATAATCTCCTTTACCTTGCCAATTTTTAAAAGTACTATTTGTTACAGTTGCATTTACAAATGCCATTCTAGCACTAACATCATGTTGACCATTACTAATATCATTACTTTCAAATGTACAATTATCTACGATTGTATTTTCTAATGCAAAATCACTCTCATTTTTATAAATATATGAGTCTTTAATTACAGAATTTCTTATACTTCCAGTACGTGTCGTTTTATACGTTAACTCTGAATTTGTTATATTAGCATTTTGATTTATATATAAATATTCTATTTTACTATTATTTATATCTATTTTAAGGGCATTTTCTGATACATTTATAACTCCATAACTAGTGGTATTATCTATATTTGCATTATTAATAGAAACATAATTAATTGTTGCATCTTCTGCTGATGGCTCGATATTGATTCCAGACATTGGATTTACTCCAGTGATATTATCAAATGTTCCTATATATTGTATATTTGTATTATTTACATTCACAACATCTGATTCTACAATTGTTATTCCCATTCTTCTACAATGATGTAAATTACAATCATTTATATTGGTAGTTCCAGTAGATGAATTACTAGTAGTAACTGCATCTCCTGTCATTTCTGATATTTCCATATTTAAAATGTTGCATAATTCGTTATTTGTAGACCTTACTCCCATTCCCCAACAATGTGAGCTATCTGTAGTAACATAATCATGTGTAAGCCTATCTCCTACTAATTTTCCATTTCTTACTTCTACATTAGTGCAATTTTTGGCATTTACTATATTATAATTAGGATATCCATTTGTTGTCATTTGCATTGTAGATTTAAAGAAATCAAGTTCTATTTCTTTATCACTATTTAATGTTATTATATCTTCACTATTAGAAGCAACCGATACCACATATGTTCCCGTTGGGAAATATAGTATTCCACCATTTTCGTTTAAACTTGCTACAGCTGATTTTATTGCTGCTGTATCATCTGTTACTCCATCTCCTACTGCTCCAAAGTCTTTTACATTTATTAAATTACTATATTCTCTTACTCTGAATTCGTTTTCTGTTTTTAAAATATATTCATTTTCAAAATAAAACTCATACTCTGTTACTATATTATTTTCTACATTTACCCATCCTAATTTTGGTTGCTTGCCTTCAAATTCTAAAGGTAAATCTTCTAATTGTATAACCCCATTATCAGGATAATCGGGATTAGTTAACATTTCCATACTAAGCTCTGATATATACATTCCAAGCTCTTCTTCTAGTCTAGCTTGCTCTGTTTTATCTTTTGCACCAAAAGCCATTTTTATTAATCCATTTTCACCAAATGCTAAATTAATTGTTACTACTGCTAAGATTATTATAATTAATATTGTAATTACTAGCGCGATTAGCGTTATTCCGCTTCGTCTGGTTTGAAATTGTAATAATATTATTATCATTATTTTTTCTAATTAATTTTCTCATAAAATTATCTCTCCTTTTGTTTATTTTTTAAATTTTTATTACGCTACCTTCACATTTTATTTTCTCTCCTTTCGCTCTGCTTTTGCTCTATTTTTTCTTTTTTACGTATTGCTTATAAATTTCTTCAATAATTATATTTTATTTTCACACTGGTGTCAATATTGTATTTCATTTTTCACTATATAATGTTATATAAATTTAAAATGAACGGAGTAATTCAATATGAAAAATTGTGGCAAATATGAAGATAATTTAAATGTTGTTGGTCAGATTTTACATGAAAAGCGTAAAGAAAAAAATATTTCACTTGAAGCATTATCTTCTAAATTATTACTACTTGGTATAAATATTCCAGTTACAAGTTTACATCGAATAGAAAATAATCAAAGAACAGTTAGAGATTATGAAATTGCTGCATTAGCTGTTGTTTTAGGTATTGATGTAAATGACTTACTTAGACCAATTATTCAAAAGTTTCGAAATTCATAACTCTTTATATTTGTCATTATTCTTATTTAATATTTTCCACATTTTTAACTTATCTGTTCTCTAAAATGTTCTAATTTTTCCATCTTTATTGTTGTGTTAAATCTATTTGTTTCATAATTACTCATTGATGTTTTTTACACCACCTTATATATTGCTCTAAATAATTCGCATTGTATGGATTCAGATATGTTCTTAATATCTAATATATTCAAGATATCGCCTTTGTCACATAACAAGTATATATTTAATACAATAATATAAAAAAATGATAAAGGATGATGTTTAGTGAAAAAAATCAGATTAGCCATAGTTGGCGCTACAGGATTAGTTGGTAGAGCAGTTTTAAAAGTGCTTGAGGAAAAGAATTTGCCTATTTCAGAGTATGTGCTATTTGCCTCTTCTAAATCTGCTGGAAAGAAAGTAAGATTCATGGGTACAGATTACATAGTCCAAGAGTTAAAAGAAGATTCATTTGATAGCGGTTTTGATTTTGCTATTTTTTCTGCAGGAGGCTCAACCTCAAAGAAATATGCTCCAATAGCAGCATCAAAAGGCTGCATTGTTGTAGATAATAGTAGTGCATTTAGGATGGATCCAGATGTACCATTAGTTGTACCCGAAGTCAATTCAGAAGAAATACAGAATAATCATGGAATAATTGCAAATCCAAATTGCTCCACAATTCAAGCAGTTGTAGCATTAAAACCTTTGGATGATAAATACAGGATAAAAAGAATTGTGTATTCTACATATCAAGCGGTTTCAGGTGCTGGAAGATATGGTGTAGAGGATTTGGAAAATGGAATAAAAGACTATGTGATAGATAATGCTTATAAATTACAAAAATTTGACTACCCTATCTTTTCTAACTGCTTACCACATATTGATGTATTTTTAGATAATGGATATACAAAAGAAGAAGAAAAAATGATTAACGAAACTAGAAAAATATTAAAAAGACCTGAGCTAAAAATAACGGCAACAACAGTGCGTGTTCCTGTTTTTAATTCACATAGTGAATCAATAAATGTTGAATTTGAACAGCCTTTTGAAATGGAAGATTTGGTAAAGACATTGTCAGACTTTCCAGGGCTAATTGTGCAGGATAATATTGTTTCAAATGCCATAAGGCACGATAATGCAAAAACTTTAGAGAACAAAATTACTGAGCCAGAACAAAGCAAATTAGATAAGCCTGTTTACCCTCTTGCCATAAACGCCTCCGGACATGATGAAGTTTTCGTTGGAAGAATACGTAGAGATTATAGTGTTGAATCAGGTGTAAATCTTTGGGTAGTTGCAGATAACATTCGTAAAGGTGCTGCAAGTAATGCAATACAAATTGTAGAAAAAATAATTGAGCAGCAAAATAATTTAGCTTGATGGCGTTTTCCATAAACAAAAAATGGGTAAAAGTTTTAGTTTCTTTTGCCCATTTTTTATTCTAAAAATATATTATTAGTGCTCCTATTATCGCGATTATAAATCCTAGTATTTTTAGCCCCCAAGTTGCTTGGTTTTGGTCTCCAAAGCCAAATAATCTTTTTGTAATTATTCGTGCATCATATACCATTACTACTCCGAATAAACACATTATTAATGCTATTAAATTTAAAATCATTTCCATTTCTATCATTTCCTTACTATTTAAAAAATTCAACTGTATATTTACATTCAAAAGTTTCCTTTGGTTTTAGAGAAATTATATCTTGTTTTTGAATGAATACACCAGTACTTTTTATTGTGTCAGCTGTTGAGTACCATGGCTCTATGCATATAAATGGTGCATTTGGTTTTGACCAAACTCCCAAATAAGGAAATCCTGTGAAGTCTAAAGTTAATAAAGTTTTTCCTGTTGCTTTGTTTTTCAAACTTATTTTATGTGATGTTATGCCTTTCATTATTAATGCGTCATTGTTAAAAGTGTCTGGCCCTATAGCAATTCTTCTCTTGTCTATCATCGTATTTCTAGCATATTCTGTGCCAACTAGTCCATCTACTAAATATAGGAAATGTATTTTGTCTTCGTCCTCTTCAAACTCTAAATAATAATTGCCTTTTTTTAATTCTTCTAAATCTATTTTAAAAGCAGGATGTCCACCTATACCAAATGGTAAAGTAACATCGCCTGTGTTTATTACTTTATAGATAGTTGTTAATTTGTTTTCGTCTAATCTATAAGTTGTATATAATTCAAAGTCATATGGATATCTATTTTTTGTTATATTATTGCTTCTTAATACATAGGAATGAAAATTGTCCAATTTTGTTATTGGTTCAAATTCAAAATCTCTTGCAAATCCATGTTGTGGCATTTCATATATTCTACTATTTATTATTGTTTGATTTTTCTTTAGCTTACCTACTACTGGGAAAAGTACTGGCCAATGTCTTTTCCAATATACTTTACCATTTTCATCTACACAATCTAATCCTTGGTGTACTCTTTCTTCGCCGTCTAGCTTGAAACTAACTAATTCTCCACCCATTTTTGAGGTTAGCATTTTAGTATACATGTATTTCTCTCCTATTCTACAAAATTCTACAAAATTTCATATATATAATATTGTTTTTTTATGTAAATGTCAATAGTTTTGAGGGAATTTTCTAAATCATACTTGTTATAATTCACCACCTTAGTTTTTAAAACAATGATTCTTAAGAATTGCATATAAACTAAAAACAGGAGCAAATAGCTCCTGTTTTTAGTTCGTGCTTCAAAATCGACAAACATATGCTCCGTATGGAGCAAGAATCTTTGGTGTACTGCCTTCCAAAGAGAAAATCTCTTTGCTTCCTGGATAGAAAGCATTGAGCTCCTGCGGTGTTTCACTCCTGTTTAAGAACGCAACAACAATTCCGTTTTCACTTCTGCGTATAATCTCTGCCACATTCGCGTTTATGAACACTAAACTTTCGCCTGTTGAAAGAACATCCCTGTTATTTTTCCTTACAGCCCCAAGAGCGATATAGAAGTTAAGCATATCCTCATTTCCAGAATTCCATTGTTTTGGTTTTCTGCAAAATGGGTCTTTATAGCCACTCATACCATCTTCAGAGCCATAAAAAGTTACTGGAACCCCTTTCATTAGGTATAGCATCAAAGCAGCAAGCTTATGAACTTTGCTCACATTTTGCTTTAGGATGCTATCATGCTCATATTCCCATTTTCTAAGCTCATATGTAGGAAAAGGATTGACTCCTCTCCAATTGTTATCAATATCCCATATAAATCCAGAAAACGGGTCCTCTATCATGCCTTCACCTGCAAGCATAGTCCTCTCACGATGAGTATCATGTGTGCTAAGATAATTCAAAAGCACATCATTTACTTGGAGTGGGTACTTAGCAAGATTTAGCATACACGCGTTAAAATGTAGATAATTTCCATATCTTATCCATCTTAAAATGGCATCGGTCAAAGGATAATTCATAACGCTGTCAACTTGCTGGTCATAAATCTGTGGATTCGGTTTTTCTAAGGCAAACCTCCACATTTCACTTGCAATGACAACATTCGGGTTAATCCTTTTTGCTACAGCTCTGATTTTTAACAAGAACTCTCTTGGTAAATTTTCTCCCAAGTCAAGCCTTATTACATCAGCACCGTTTCGAGCATAGAGCTCCACCACTTCACAACAATATTCTTGGTAAGAAGAATTTAATTTGTTGCATTGTGGCATGTCCTTAAAACCACTCCAGCATTTCGGCAAGCCTGTTTTGTCCCACTCGAACCAATCTCTGTACTTTTTATCACCTGCTAAGGCTTTTTTAAAGAATTCGCTATCAGCTCCCATGTGATTAAACACAAGGTCTACACCTAATAACATATTTCTTACATGCAATGCCTTTGCAAGCGAGCAGAAATCATCCCAATCGCCGATATACGGGTCGATGATTCTCTGGTCTTGTACATCATAATGGTGGTAAGTGGTAGTCCTAGAAATTGGACTTAAGAAAACAAGGTCTACACCCAATTTATCGAAATAATCGATTTTGCTGGCAACTCCTTTGAGGTTTCCCCCATAGAAGTATTGATTTCTGTACACTCCATCTTTATCTGGTTGCCAATCTGGAACAGAATCATTCCAATCTTTGAGCTTTCTTCCCTCGATAGAAGGAAGAGCCTCTCCAACCCGGCAGAATCTGTCTACCATGACTAAGTAGCCTGTCCGCCCCTTCATGATGTCTGGAACACGAATCATACTGCATCTTCCTTTCTAATTAAAAAATAAGATATATGAACGTAATTCTGCCTATACTTTACTCTCTTTTTTTCGCTTTGTCAATCTTTTCTTCCGAACTAGATACTAATTCTATCCGCAAATTTTTCTTCCACCAATTTATGCAGCCTTCTATTTTCTTCACTTTCAAGTTTTGGGTCTTTTTCTTCTATCTTTGCTGTTAGTGCTTGCACTTCTTTTAATATTGAAACATCTTCAAATAAATTCGCGATTTTAAATTCTGGAAGCCCATGCTGCCTTGTTCCAAAGAATTCTCCTGAGCCTCTAAGCTCTAAGTCTTTCTCTGCTACAATAAACCCATTGTCTGTTTCTTTCATTATTTTCATTCGCTCTCTTGTAGTTTTAGCATTTCCTTCATAAATTAAGATACAGTATGACTGATATTCTCCTCTTCCAACTCTTCCACGTAATTGGTGGAGTTGTGCTAACCCAAAGTGCTCAGCATTTTGAACTACCATAATGTTTGCATTTGGTACATTCACTCCAACTTCTATTACTGTAGTGGATACTAGTATTTGTATTTCTCCATTTTTGAATTTTTCCATTATTTCATCTTTTTCTTTTTGTTTCATCTTGCCATGCAAGCATGCGACTTTAAATTCAGGGAAGATTACTTTTTGATACTTCTCTGCAAGCTCTACAGCAGATGTAAAATTGTCGAATTCTTCACTTTCTTCTACTAATGGACATACAATGTATGCTTGTCTTCCTTGTGCTACATTTGAGCGGATAAACTCTTCTATTCGTCTTTCATAGTTTTTAGTTACAGGATATGTTTCGATTTTCTTTCTATTTGGTGGTAGCTCGTCAATGATAGATATATCTAGGTCTCCATATAGAATAAGGGCTAATGTTCTTGGGATTGGAGTTGCTGTCATAACCAACACATCTGGGTTAGTACCTTTTGATACAATATTTGCTCTCTGTCTTACTCCAAAACGGTGTTGCTCATCTGTTACAACTAAACCTAAATTTTTAAATTCTACGTCTTCTACAAGCAGTGCATGTGTTCCAATTAATACATCAATCTCTCCATTTTTTAATTCTTCTAATACTTCACTCCTTTTTTTAGCTCTCATTCCTCCAAGTAAAAGCTCACATTTAATTCCAAATGGCTCTAATATCTTTGTAAACTCTTGCATATGCTGCTCTGCTAAAATAGCAGTTGGAGCCATTATTGCAGACTGATATCCACATTTTGCAGCTTTATATGCTGCTATTATAGATACTATAGTTTTTCCAGAGCCTACATCTCCTTGCAATAGCCTATTCATTGGCTTATTGCTTTCCATGTCATTGTCAATCTCTTCTAAAACTCTAAGCTGTGCCTTAGTTAATTTAAATGGAAGTGAATTTATTACATCTGACATTTTTACGTCTTTGCTAAATTCTATACCATCCGTTTCTTTGTCATATCTAGATTTCAAACTAGAAAGTGCAAGTTGAACAGTAAGTAATTCCTCAAAAACAAATCTTCTTCTGGCTTTGCTATATTCCTCAAAATTAGTAGGAAAATGTATCTGTTTTGTTGCTGTGTTAATATCATCCAAATTATATGATTTTAATATATATTCTGGTATTGTTTCTTCGAGCTTTCCCAATGTTAATTTTAATCCATTTTCGATAATACTTCTTATTTTATTTTGTGACAATTTGTATGTAAGAGGATAAATAGGTATGATTTTGCCAGTATTTTTGTTAAGCCCTTCCTTGTCGAAAACTGGTCTTGCCATCTCTATTCTTCCATATTTAACACTAACTTTTCCGTAGAACTGATATCTTTCTCCAACTTTAAATTTATTTTTCAAATAAGTTTGGTTAAACCATGTAAGCACGCAATCTCCAGTATCATCTCTAACAAGCATTTTTAGGACGGCCTTGTTTCTTGCAAATCTAGTTTCATTCATCTGGCTTGCACAAACTACATCTATTAACGCTTCTTCTCCATCTACTAATTCACATATTTTTTTAGGTTTTCCCCTATCTTCATAATTTCTTGGAAAAAAAGTAATTAAATCCTCTAATGTATTTATTCCAAGCTTTTGCAAAAGTACCACATTATTTGGCCCAACACCTTTTACATATTGAACATTTTGTTTTAAATCTACCATAGCCCCTCCTTGAATTATTACTGACATTACTATACCACAAAACAATGTTTTTTTCTACAAAAAATTTTTGAGAAGGAGCGTCTCTTCTGCTCAAATCGCAAAAACTTCTAAATTTTGCGATTATTTTTCATATTTCTATTTTCTTTTTATATAATTTATAGTATAATATTATTGTTAGGCTTTGAGCTAATCTAAGTAAAAAAATTTACTTCAATATACATGAATAAGCAATCAGCCTAATATAATTTAAAAGACATTTAGTCAGAAAAGAGAGGTTGTTATGTGGGTGTTTTGGTTAATAGCTGCTGGAGTATTTTTCATAATTGAAATGGCAACTATAGGATTTTTAGTTTTTTGGCTTGGTATAGGCGCTTTACTTGCAATGGTTACAAGCTTTATAACTGATAGCATTTTGATACAAGTAATAGTTTTTGTTGTAACTTCAACTTTACTTTTGATATTTACAAGACCACTTGTAAATAAATTTATAAAAGTTCCAAAAGAAACTGTAACAAATGCATATTCAATAATTGGCAAAAAAGCTATCGTTGTTAAAGAAATCAACAATGTTGAAGGTGATGGACAAATCAAGGTAGATGGCGAAGTTTGGTCAGCCAAGTCCAATACAGATGAAGTTATATCAAAAGAAACAGAGGTTGAAATTGTAGAAATCGATGGCGTTAAGGCAGTAGTAAGAAAAATCAGTGCAGACTCTAAAGTTACTGCATAAAAACTAAATAATCTAATTACTCAGAGCAATTAGATTTTACTGAAATAAGATTTTAATTTTTATTATATATTTTAAATATTAGGAGGATATTTTATGTGGGTTTTAATCGTATTACTAGTTATTATACTAATTATCGCATTTAAAACAATCAGAGTTGTAAGACAATCTGAAGTGTACATTATAGAAAGACTTGGTAAATTTTATAAAATAGCTGACGCAGGTCTTACAATAATCGTTCCATTTTTTGACCACGTTCGTAGCGTTGTAAGCTTAAAGCAACAAACAATGGACATTCCACCACAAGGTGTAATTACAAAAGACAATGTTACTATTACAATAGACACAGTTGTGTTCTACAAAGTAACAGACCCAGCAAAAGCTGTATACGAAATTCAAAATTTAAAGAAAGGTATTGAATACTTAGCAATTACTACAATTCGTGATATTGTTGGTAAGATGGATTTAGATTCAACATTTAGCTCTCGTGATGCAATTAATGACAAATTAAGAGTATTACTTGATGAAGCTACAGACCAATGGGGTTGCAAAATAGACAGAGTTGAAATTAAAGATATCACACCACCACCAGATATACGTGATGCAATGGAAAAACAAATGAATGCAGAAAGAAATAAAAGAGCTTTAATCCTTCAAGCAGAAGGTGAAAGACAATCTGCAATCACACTTGCCGAAGGTAAAAAAGAAGCTGCTATACTTGAGGCAGAGGCTGATAGAGAATCTAGAATTAGAAGAGCTGCCGGTGAAGCAGAAGCTATAAAGAAAGTAGCAGAAGCTAAAGCAGAAGAAGTACATATGGTATATGATGCAATTATGAAAGCAAAACCAGATGATAAATTAGTTCAATTAAAATCATTAGAAGCATTAAAAGAAGTTGCAAACGGAGATGCAAACAAAGTATTTATTCCATTTGAAGCAACAAGTGCATTATCTAGCTTAGGTGCAGCAGCAGAAATGTTTAAAAAAGATAAACCTAGAGCAAAGAAAAATCAAATAGTTGATGCTACAGAAAATACGGATATTAACGATGTTCAAAGCAACGGAAATAGTGTAACTTTAAGTGAATAAAATATTTTAGAGTGTTCATAAAAAATGAACACTCTTTTTTAAATTTCTCCTAAATATTTGGTTCCAACCATTTTGTCTGGCAAATATTGCTGTTCTACCCAGTGGCCTGGGTAATCATGCGGATATTTATAACCTTCATGGTAGCCAAATTGGCTCATTCCCTCTGCTGGTGCATTTCGTATGTGCATTGGTATTTCTCCTGTGTCCTTTGTTCGCACATCATTCAAAGCTTTATCAATTGCTAAATATGATGCATTTGATTTTTTAGCTCTAGCCACATATAAAGCCGCTTCTGATAAAATTATTCTTGCCTCTGGCATTCCCACCATGTTTACTGCTTGCATTGCAGCTGTAGCTACTACTAGTGCGTTTGGGTCTGCTAGCCCCACATCTTCTGATGCACAAATTACTATTCTTCTTGCTATGAATACTGGGTCCTCCCCTCCATCTATAGCTCTAGCTAAATAAAATACTGTTGCGTCTGTATCGCTTCCTCTCATGGATTTAATAAATGCGCTGATGTTATCATAATGGCTATCTCCATTTTTATCAAACACTGCTTTTCTTCTTTGAATACAATCTGCCGCTATTTCATCTGTGATATGTATATACCCATCTTTATCCATAGCTGTTGTAAGTACTGCTATTTCAAGCCCATTTAATGCTGTTCTTACATCTCCATTGGAAACTTCAGCTATTTTTTTCAATGTCTCATCTTCTATTTTTATATTATAGCTTGCTAGTCCCTCTTCTGCCACTAGTGACCTCTTGAGCACCTTGTATATATCCTCTTCGGTAAGTGGGTTAAGTTTACATACCATTGACCTTGAAATTAAAGCCTTATTTACCTCAAAATATGGATTTTCTGTGGTAGCTCCAATTAAAATTACAGTTCCATTTTCTACATATGGCAAAAGTGCGTCCTGTTGCAATTTGTTAAAACGATGTATCTCGTCTATAAATAAAATACACCTTCCACTAGGGTTTAAAAGTAAATTTTGCGCATCTTCAATTGCCTTTTTTATATCTCCAATTCCAGCTGTTACCGCATTTATTCTTGTAAATTTATATTTAGTTGTATTACTTATTACTCTTGCAAGTGATGTTTTACCACACCCAGGAGGTCCCCAAAGTATAATACTAGATAGCCTGTCTGCTTTTATTGTCCTATACAAAATTTTATCTTTTCCTAATATATGCTCTTGTCCTACGTATTCATCCAATGTTTTTGGTCTCATTCTATAAGCCAATGGCTGATTTAAATCCATTTCCGTCCCTTCTTCCATCTTTTATAATTTATCTGAATTTACATTCCTAAATACTTCAAACCTTGCTTTATAATCTCTTCTACAGATAGGTTGGCAGTATCTAAGTTTCCAATTGCCATATCTATGTCTTTTCGTGCATATCCAAGCACTTGAAGTGCCTCGATTGCATCACGTGCCTTATCATTTCTTGCAACAACCTTTGTAGGGATAAATTCTGTTTCTATTGCATCTTGTGTTTTCATTTTGTCTTTTAGCTCCAATATCATTCTCTGTGCTGATTTTGCACCAATTCCTGGCAATCCTTTTAATGTAGCCACATCTCCTGAAATTATAGCTAATGCAAAGCTTGAAGGTGATATATTAGACAGAATACTTAATGCTGATTTTGCGCCAACTCCACTTACGCCTAGCAATTGCTCAAATAACTTTAATTCTTCGCTTGTGCAAAATCCATAAAGGCTAATATCATCTTCCCTTACCCTCATGTACGTATATACTTTTACAACTTCTCCAGTTTCTCCTAATCTATCAATTGAATTTGCAGACATAAATATTTTATATCCTATGCCTCCAACATCTATTACTACATAATCTATAGTTTTTAATTCTAAGCTTCCTTTTATATATGATATCATTTTTCAATTTCTCCTTTGTCTTCTTTATTTTCTCGTCTTCCACTTTCGCTTTTATATACGTACATATTGTATCATATAAATGTTCTTTTAGCTATACTTTTGAGGCAAAAAAATTACCCACAAATTGAGGTAAACCCAAAATGTGGATAATCTTTTAGAGCATTGTTTGCGTGTTCTTTTCTCCTGTTCCGAAATCTCCTGATGTTGCGCTTGCATAATCACTCATATTTCCATTTGCGCTATAATACCAATAGTGTCTAATGTTATTACTAGCGCAATTAGTGTAATAGCTTGATTACTTTTTAGTTCTTCTTTCACTTTTACTCCTCCTCCATTTTTAACATTATTCACATATTTTGCGCTTTTTATGCATATTTGTCCTTATTTTCTAATTTTATACTTTTTACTTCGATTTGTTCTTCTATATTCACTTTGACTCACCTCGCTCGCTTATTTTTTTGCATTTGTTTTCAGGTGCATGTTTTTGTTATAAAAATATAGGCTATTCCTAGAAACATTTTTCTAACTTTCTTGTTTCAAATATATAGCCTATTATTTCCTTTATATTATTTTGTGCAACGCAAACAAAGCCTACTCGGCTATCTTCCGCATAGGTATTGTTTGTTCCTCTTTTGTATTGTAAACATAGCAAATTGACACACTTGTATAGAAATACTTGTGTGTACAGTCTCAAGGGTTTCAGTAGTTTCTTTGTGTTGCATTTTTTCTCCTTTTATTTATTATTTTTTTGTTGCTCATTTCATATTTGCAAAGTGACATTATATATATTAAATCCACTTTTCATATATTGTAGTTTTCCTACAACCATCTCGATGTTATTCTATACTATCAGACTGCTTTTTTCGACCCTATAGGCATATTTGTAACATATTTTTAATATTACCGTAATAATTTTGTAATATTTACTTTTTTTTACCTCAAGGAGTGTCTCAAATGTACAAGTTTTTCAATTATATTATATAAATTTATTTAAAAATTCGATTAAAAATAACGGAATATTCAATATCTTGCCATCTCTAACCAAATTATTCATTGAAAGCCTTATTGATAATTCATTATTATTTTTCTCATTGTATCTTGTTAAACTAATATTATTGGTTGTTTTATTTGATTTTACCTCTATAGGAATAATTTTGTTTTTAAATTGAATAATAAAATCAATTTCATGCCTATCAAATGTATAATAATTAGGCACCATATCAAACGTACTGCATAACATATTTAATATGAAATTCTCCGTAAATGCGCCTTTAAATTCCTCAAATAATTTATCTCCCTCTACTACAATTCTACTATCTAAATTAGCCATTCTTCTAAGTAAACCAACATCATTTATATAAATTTTAAAAGCACTTAAATCATTGTATGCTTTTAGCGGAAAATCTGTTTTAGTTAAATTATACACTTTATAAATTAGGTTAGCATCATTTAACCAATTTAAAGCTGATTCATATTCTCTCGCTCTTGCACCTTCTTTAATTGTTTGATAAAGAAATTTTTTATTTTCTTTTGCAAGCTGTGAAGGTATATTATTCCAAATCAAAGAAATTTTGTTTGCTTCACTATTACTAGTATGTTTTGAAAAATCACTTTCATAAGCTTTTAAAATATTTTCTTGAATATTATTTACTAGTTCAATATTTTTTTCCTCTGTCCATATTTTTACTGCTTCCGGCATCCCACCAATTATAAAGTAAGCTTTTAGCTTTTCTTCTAGTTGATTAAAAAATATATCAGGAATTGCTCCTATTTTTTCTATGCTTTTCATATATTCCACCAAATTTTCGCAATTATCTGCAATTAAAAATTCTGTAAATGTCATTGGATACATATTTAAGAAATCAACCTTGCCAACTGGAAAAGATGTGTGTGATAATCTTATTCCTAACAAACTACCAGCGCAAGCAATATGATATTCGTTTGCTTCTTCTTGAAAATATTTCAGACTATTTAATGCATTTGGACATTCTTGAATCTCATCAAAAATTATTAGTGTTTTTCCAGGAATAATAGCTTTTCCATATATAAATGACAATTGCTCTAAAATTCTTTTCGGGTCTTTGGTATTACTAAATAAATTATACAAATTCTCATCATGATCAAAGTTAAAGTATGCTACTCCTTCATAGTTTTCTTCGCCGAATTGTTTTAAAATATATGTTTTTCCAATCTGTCTTGCCCCTTTTAAAATTAATGGTTTCCTATATTTACTTTCTTTCCATTTTATTAATTGTTCTAATATCAATCTCTTCAAACAAATCATCTCCTATAATTAATATATGCTATTCTATACTAATTATACATCTAAAATCACATTTTTGCAAATATTTTCGCATAACATATCACACTTTTGTAAGTATTTCTGTAATATTTATCACATTTTTGTAGATATAAAGATAAAAAAATTATCCTCAAATTTGAAGTGAATTTAATATCGAATATTTTTGTCATATTGCTTAGGACTGTCCCTAATGTGCAAAATCTTTCACATTTAGAAGTGTCCCTATATTGCGCAAGGAAATCTTTATATGCTATAATAATACACATGAAAGGATGTAAACAAAATGGATAATATAAATTGGCTTAATAGAGAGGAAATGCTCATCGGAAAAGAGAGCATAAATAAATTAAAGAATTCTAATGTTATAGTTTTTGGACTAGGTGGAGTAGGCTCATATGTTGTTGAAGGTCTGGTTAGAGTTGGTATCGGCAATATAACTATAGTTGACAAAGATGTTGTTGATATTACTAATATTAACAGGCAGCTTATTGCGGATACTGAGACTGTTGGAATGGCTAAAGTGGACGCAGAAAAGGCTAGAATTCTAAAAATAAATCCACAAATAAATGTTGCCTCAATCAAAGAATTTGTAAATAAAGATAATATAGAAAATATATTTGCAATTGCTAATAATATAATTTTAAATAATGCTACAACAATTGAGAATAGCGGAACAAAGTTTAAAATTGATTATGTAATTGATGCTATTGACACAGTTAGCTCTAAATTGGAAATTATTAAATATTGTCATGATAAAGATATTAAGATAATCTCGTGCATGGGCACTGGAAATAAATTAGATGCATCTAGATTTGAAATTACAGATATAAATAAGACATCTGTATGTCCACTCGCTAAGGTTATTCGAAAAGAATTACGAAGGCTTAATATAAATCATTTGAAGGTTCTTTATTCTACAGAAGAGCCTATTAAAACAGATGCTAAAATCCCTGCAAGTATAAGTTTCGTTCCTTCTGTCGCAGGTCTTTTAATAGCAGGCGAAGTTATAAGAGAATTGATGTAAAAAAATATACTCACTAAATTTTTTATTGCAATTTACCAAAAACGCTTGTAATTTATTCATTTTTGTGATAAACTTATATATAGTCAATTTTATTCACGCATATAGGAGGTGCAAAATCATGGCAAAATGTGAAATTTGTGAAAAATCAATAGCACACGGAAATAAAATAAGTATAGCTCGTTCTCACGTTAGTAGAAGAACATCTAGAACATTTAAACCAAATTTAAGAAGAGTTAAAGCAGTTGTAAATGGAGATACAAAAACTATATTTGTATGCTCAAAATGCTTACGTTCTGGAAAAGTAACTAGAGCTTAAGGTTATGTTTATACATAATTTATATATATTTTATTACGCGTAATAATGTAGGTTCATTAGAAAATGACCTACATTTTTTTGTGCTCCAAAAAATATATAAAAGTTTTTTAATATTTTTGTATATTTTGAAAATAATTGGAAATTATATAAATGAAATTATTTAAATTGGAGGTTGATTTTAATTGGGTATAGAAAAACATTTAAGTATTACTGGAACATCTAGCGTATCTTGGAAAGATGCTGTTGTTCAAGCAGTTGCAGAGGCTGCAAAAACAATTGATTATTTAACACAGGTAAGGGTAATTGACCAAAGGGCTAAAATTGATGGCAAAAAACTAATTCAATATTATGTAGATTTGGATTTAGCTTTTGTCATTGATAGAGACAGAGATTAAACTTTAAAATTTGGAAAGGATTTTAATATGAAAAAAATTGAAACTAAACAAGAATATCTTGACTATGTAGATAAAAAATCTCCTAACTCCCCCATTTTTAAGAATTGCTTTAATGCTTTTTGGGTTGGTGGATTAATTTGCTCCATTGGTCAAATAATATTTGATTTTTGTAAATACAAAGGTATGGAAGATACTTCATGCTCCACTGTTGTTTCTATTGTATTAATAGGTATTGCTGCTCTACTAACTTCACTTAACATTTTTAATAAAATAGGTAAATTTGCAGGTGCCGGCTCACTAGTTCCTATTACTGGATTTGCCAATTCTATTGTCTCTCCTGCTATTGAATATAAATCTGAGGGATATGTGATGGGTGTTGGTGGAAAAATGTTCACAGTTGCAGGACCAGTTCTTGTATATGGAATTTCCACTTCTGTTATTGTAGGAATTATTGCTACTTTTTTCGTTTAAATCTAACGACTTGGACAGAAGGAACTCTTCTTTTTGTCCAAGTTTCAAATAAAGCAAATAATTTAGGAAGGTGAATTTTATGAATAAAATAGGAAAACAAACCATTCAATTTTCTTCCCCACCATACATTTTAGAAACTTCTTCAATTGTTGGTCCCAAAGAAGCACAAGGTCCTCTTGCCAAATATTTTGACCAATGCTTAGAAGATGAATTCTGGGGAGAAAAGACATGGGAAAAGGCAGAAAGCAAGATTATTAAAGAAAATGTTAATTCTGTTATTGCTAAATCTTGCATTCCCAGTCAAAATATAGATTACTGCTTTGCAGGTGATTTATTGAATCAATGTATTTCTTCAAGTTTTGGGCTTAGAGAAATTAATATTCCGTTTTTTGGAATATTTGGTGCTTGCTCCACTTTTGTTGAAGGTATGAGCTTAGGAAGCATTTTTATAGATAGTGGAGCTGCCAAAAATGTACTTTGTGCTACATCTAGCCATTTTTGTAGTGCAGAAAAGCAATTTAGGTTTCCTCTAGAGCTTGGTAACCAAAGACCGCCAACTGCCCAATGGACAGTAACCGGCTCAGGTGCTGCGATTTTGTCTAATACTAATTTAGATAAAGTTTGTCCTCAGGTAACTTACATTACTCCGGGTAAAATTGTGGACATGGGTGTAAAAGATGCTAATAACATGGGAGCCGCAATGGCTCCAGCAGCACTAGATACGCTTATTACACATCTTCAGGATACCGGCAGAAAACCTAGCTACTATGATGCAATTATAACTGGTGACTTAGGTTATGTTGGAAAAGAAATTTTAACAGAAATGGCTGAAACTCAAGGCTACAACATTAAAAATAACTACAACGACTGTGGCGTACTTATTTTCGATAAAAATGCACAGGACACTCATGCTGGCGGAAGTGGTTGTGGCTGTGTTGGCTCTGTTTTCTCTGGATATTTTTATAAAAAATTGAAAGAAAAAAGTATTAATAGATTGCTTTTAATTGCTACAGGTGCATTAATGAATTCCACAAGCTCTCAACAAGGTGAAAGCATACCTGGAATAGCTCATGCAATAGCAATTGAAAATCTTGTTTTTGGGGACGGAGGAAAAAAACAAGATTTTGGCAATAAGTAAATATTGAAATTCGGTGACATCTTTAAATTTGTCACCAGCATTTCACTGAATTCTAACTTTAGTAAAGGAGTCGTGATTTATGGATTTTTTGCAAAGCATAGATTGGATGCAACTACTTAGATGCTTTGTAGTTGGAGGATTAATTTGTATTATTGGACAAATTTTAATTGACAAAACAAAACTTACATCTGCAAGGATTTTAGTTATTTTTGTTACTGCTGGAGTAATACTTGGTGCTCTAGGTATTTACAAATACGTAATTGATTTTGCTGGATGTGGAGCAACTGTGCCATTACTTGGGTTTGGTGCAAATTTAGCTAAAGGTGCAATCACAGAAGCACAGACATCAGGCCTTCTTGGGGCATTTATCGGTGGAGTAAAAGCCTCTGCTGGTGGAATTGCTGCAGCAATCTTTTTCGGCTACATTGCTTCACTTATTGCTAAGCCTAAGCTTAAGAAACAATAATAACATTTTCCAATTTTTGGACAGGTCTTTTTGTGTTCCTAACAATCAAGAACTTGGCCGAAAAGGAGTGTCCCTATCGGTCAAGAACTTGGTCGAAAA
>UMIY01021197.1_pt1 | contig 22019 bp, 24 predicted proteins | sample 1965921 | NCBI WGS metagenome assembly UMIY01 (sample SAMEA4836134, study PRJEB28245) | human gut metagenome | biome: gut microbiome; material: fecal sample | place: Denmark | collected 2008
TGTTATATTTATTACTTCCATACTTTTTATTGGTTTTTTGATAACTGGAGAAGTCTTCAACAGATTTTTTAGCCAATGGACTCTTACAATGATATTTATCATTAGGGCACAAAGTGTTTTTGGAGATAACTTCAAAGATTTTCAAAAGTTCATGACTATGCCAATATCTATTGAGGACTATTCTCTTGCCAAGATAATAAAAAACCTAATTATCTTTGTAATTACTTCCCTTGTTTTGCTAATAGGATTAATTATTAGTAATGAGGAAGATAAAAGTACCATCATTGACATTTATATGAGCCTATTTATAGGCCTAGACTTTATGGCACTTAGCCTTAGTCACATTGTTTTTGCAAGGTATCGAAAGGGACTTGTAGTCTTTCTTTATACTTTAATGGGAATAATTTTTGGAGCAGGCTTAGCTTTTATTTATTCAAGTTTCTATGAAAGTTTTATGATTTACAGGCCAATATTTATTGTTGGATCAATTATAATTTGCCTTTTGTCCTTTAAATTAGACTATAAATACTCCACAAAATACTTGAGGGAGAGGGGGATAGTATGAAAATACTTTTACTAAATGATTTTAAAATTAGAAAAAAATTCATGTTTGTTTATCTGATCTTTATTACAATGATATTTGCAATTAAGAGTCTAGGATTTTTATCAGTAGAATTTAGTTTCTTTGCAGAAAAGCCCTTTGCCCTACTTTTTCTAGGAGCTATCCTATTACACTATGTCTTATATCTAATATCTAGTGAAGGAATGATATTGGACAAGAGCAAGCCCTATCTTTTATGCCTTGGTGCATCAAGGCGAGACATAATTAATATAAAATTTTTGAAAATTCTTACAATCTTTTTAATAGATGCTATTTTAATGGCATATATAATGCATAATATTGAAGTGAATGGAATAGAGTTTAGGATTGGGTTTTTCCTCATTCTTTTTGTAATGGCCTACTATCTTTTAAGTATTCCAATTTACCTTTACTTTGGACAAACAAATGGCATTGGAACAATCTTTACATCATCTCCCGCTCTCATTCCAATATTCGATAAGTTTGGAGCAAACCCAGCAGGATTTTTTGTAGGAATGATAAAGGGAACAAGTTCCTTTAAATTAAGTTTAATCTTATTTATCTTTGTCACAATAATTTATACTATTTCAAGAATTATAGCAGAGAGAAAAGATTTTTAAATTTTCCAAGTTTTAAGGACTTTTGATTTCAAGAGTCCTTTTTAATTGAAATTTTAAGATAAAATCTTTACCAACTTTGTGCCATTTAATCTTATTTGTGATAGAATAAAAACTGAATTTATTAAGGAGGAAAAAGAAAAAATGGAAACAAATTCAAGTTTTTTAGAAAAGACTTTTTCTCTTAGCGAGAGAAAGACAAATGCCAAGACTGAATTTTTGGCAGGACTTACAACTTTTATGACAATGTCTTATATTCTTGTTGTAAATCCAAATATGTTATCTGAAACTGGAATGGACAAGGGTGGAGTTTTCACTGCGACTATTTTATCGTCAATCATTGCAATGATCTTTATGGGATTATTTGCAAACTTGCCCTTCGCACTTTCAGCAGGAATGGGGCTTAATGCTTTCTTCACTTACACAGTTGTATTAAGTATGGGTCACGATTGGTCTTATGCCCTTACGGCAGTATTTTTAGAAGGACTAATTTTCATTGTAATGAGTTTATTTAATGTTCGTGAGGCAATATTTACATCAATACCAATGTCACTTAAAAACGCAGTTTCAGTTGGTATTGGACTTTTTATAACTCTAGTTGGACTAACATCATCAGGAATTATTGTAAATAACGATGCAACTTTAATTGCTCTTGGAGAAATTGCATCAAGGCCATCCGTAGTATTTATAGTTTCACTAATGGTAATGGCACTTCTTACTGCAAAAGATGTAAAGGGAGCGCTTTTATATGGAATTGTAATAGGAACAATTCTTGCACTTATTTTGGGAGTTAGTAACTTACCTGGAGGAATGATTTTTTCACTTCCACCATCTTTAAAGCCCGTTGCCTTTAAACTTCATTGGGGAGATTTATTTACCTTTGACATGTTCTCTGTAATGTTTACATTCTTATTTGTAGACTTATTTGATACAGTGGGAACTCTTACTGGAGTTGCAACAAAGGCAGATTTAATTGACGAAGATGGAAACCTACCAGGAGTTGGTCGAGCCCTTTTATCTGATGCAATTGGTACAGTTGTTGGAGCACTTCTTGGTACATCTACAGTTACAACTTTTGTTGAATCAGCATCAGGTGTAGCAGACGGAGGTAGAACAGGACTTACATCACTTTCTTGTGCCTTCTTTTTCTTTATATCACTATTTTTATTCCCAATTTTTTCTATTGTGCCAGCACAAGCAACATCAGCTGCCCTTGTAATGGTAGGGCTATTTATGATCAGTCCAATTAACCAAATAAAATTAGACGATTACACAGAATCAGTGCCAGCCTTTTTGACAATGGTAACAATGCCCTTTGCATATTCAATTGCAGAAGGTATTTCAGTTGGAATGATTTCTTATGTAATATTAAAAGTAGCAACAGGACGAGGAAAAGAAGTTAGCCCTGTAATGTATATCTTGGCTATTATCTTTACACTAAGATATTTAAGACCAATACTACCCTTTTAATTAATAAATATTTTTAGGACTTTAGTAATTTATATTTGCTAAAGTCTTTTTTACTTTTGAAAAGTTATTTTATATTTGTTTAAGGAAAAAGCTGTTGAATAAATATTTGAAATTTTATATAATGTACATGAAAATGTACGAGGTGATTATATGGAAAATGTAAATGCAACAAATTTTAGAAAAAATATTTTTGAATACTTAAACTCAGCAGTTTCTTTTGGCGATGTTATAAATGTTAGCACAAAGAGTGGCAATGCAATATTAATTAGTGAAGATGAATATAAGGCCTTAACTGAAACAGTTTATCTATTATCAATTCCTGGCATGAAGGAAAAATTAATTGATGGAAAAAATACAAGCCTTGATGCCTGCGAGGAGCTTAAGTGGTGACTTACAAAATCTTAATAACCAAAGCTGCACTTAAAGACAAAGAAAAAATTAAAGGAAATAAGGCTTTAGAAAGTAAAGTAAAAAATTTAATTGAACTAATTTCTAAAAATCCTTATGAAAGTCCGCCATCTTTTGAAAAATTAAAGGGGGACCTTGATGGACTTATATCAAGAAGAATTAATATTCAGCACAGACTTGTATATCAAGTTTATGAAGGGGAGAAGGTCATAAAAATTATTAGCATGTGGACACATTATGAAAATTTTTAAAACTTTATTTTAAAAGTTTAGCTACCGACAATTAATTACTCATTTATTGAATTGTTTAAGCCCCTTTAGTATAATAAAAGTATTAAGGGGGCGTTTTTATGAAAAAAATTTTTTTATACATAGCGTTGGCTTTTACGCTTTTTGTAAATGTTTTTGCAGCTGAAGATATTCAAGTTGTCTTGGAGCAACCAGCTCTTTCTGAGGTAAAGAGTGGCGACTCTTTGAAGTACAATTTAATTGTCAGTTTGCCAAAAAATTACAAGGAAAAGTATTCTTCTTTTTCCGTAACTCTTTTATTGGATAAGGCAATTGAAGTTAAAGAAACAAAACTTTTGGATGAACAAGAGTCTCAAGGGAAACTTGATGTTAGGGAGACATCAATTAAGGGCAAGGATCAAAATATTGTTACGATAAATGCAAATGATCTTTCTGTTATAAAGGGCGATAAATTAAATCTTGAAATCGACACCAAAGTGAAAAATGATGTTGGTTCAAGTTCTAATTTAAAAAATTCTTTTGTGTTAAGTTATGTTGATAAGGGTGGAGAAACTAAGAGCGACCAAAAAAATCTCGAATCATCAACTAAAACACAAAATGGAATTCTTTCTATAAAAGATGTTTATGATGGCTCAAATGAAATTATAGGCAATACTGAAAAAAATGCAATGGTTAGAGTTGCTATCGACAAGAAAGTTGTTGCTAATACTATTTCTGATGGCGAAGGTAATTTTAAATTAGAAAATTTAGATTTAAGAGAAGGCTCTTTAATTAGGATAGTTGCTGAAAGTAAGGATAAAGAGGCTAGTTTAGATTATATTGTAAAGGCAAAGATTGAATCTAAAAAATCTAGTGAACTTGTAAATGAAAATAATGATGAAAAAGAACTTTACAGCACAATTAAAACTCTTGAAAAATTGACAGATTATGTTGATTTTGCAAAAAATCTTTCTACGGCAAAGGCAAGCCTACAAAATGAAAGAAGAATTCGTGCTGCTGTTGCAGCAGCTGAATATATTGTTGTAAAAAGTGAAGTATCAAGTGATGAAATAGAAAAATCTTTGGGAGAGCTTGAAAAGTCAATTGAAGTAATTAGACTTCCATATATGTCAGGTATTTCCAAGGATAAATTCGCTCCCAACGAAAAAATCACAAGGGCTGAAGCGGCTTCAGTATTAAAAAGAATAATAGATGACAAGGCATCTGCAAATGATGTATCTTCTTTTAGAGATATAAAAGAAAGTGATTGGTTTTATGATAATATTGTCTTTATTGAAAAGGAAGGTTTAATTTCTGGGTATAAAGATGGAACTTTTAGACCAAAGGAAGCAATGACAAGGGCACAATTTGCTAGCATGATGGCAAATTATTTGAAGTTGCAAGAGGGAAATAATCCTATTACTTTTAAAGATGTGAAGGAAGATTTTTGGGCAAGAGATGCCATAAATATACTTTCAAGTCAAGGAATCATGGTTGGTAAATCGAAAAATGAATTTAAACCAAATGAAAAGATCACAAGGGCAGAGGCTGCCACAATTTTTAATAAAGTTTTAGATAGAAAGATAAATAAATCTTTCTTAGATAAATATTCAAAGAACCCATTTAAAGATCTAAATAGAGATCACTGGGCTTATTATCAAGTTTTAGAAATTACAGCAAAGTAAAAGAGGAAGGATGAAAAAATGTCAGATATTAAAGTAAGATTTGCACCATCACCAACTGGTTATTTACACATTGGTGGTTTGAGAACTGCACTATACAATTATTTGTTTGCAAAGAAAAATGGCGGCAAATTTGTTTTGAGAATTGAAGATACAGATAGGACAAGGTATGTTGAAGGTGCCATAGAAAACCTAATTGAATCTCTTGAATGGGCAGGCATCACTCATGACGAAGGTGTCTTTGTAAAAGATGGAAAGATAACAGATGAGGGCGACTGTGGACCATATATTCAATCAAATAGGCTAGAAATTTATCAAAAATATGTTGATGAACTAATTGAAAAGGGCTACGCATATTATTGTTTCTGCTCAAAGGAAAGACTAGACAATCTTCGTGAAGAGCAAAGAATTAAGGGAAAAGTGCCTAAGTATGACGGACTTTGCCGTGGCATTCCTCTTGAAGAGGCAAAGAAGAGAGTTGCAGCTGGGGAAGATTATGTTGTTAGACTAAAACTTCCTAAGAACAAGGACATCACATTTCACGATGCAGTTCGTGGCAAAGTTACAATAAATACAGATGAAATTGATGATCAAGTTTTGATGAAATCTGATGGATTTCCAACTTATCACTTGGCTGTAATTGTTGATGACCACTTAATGGGTATCACTCACATTGTAAGAGGAGAAGAGTGGCTACCATCAACTCCAAAGCATGTCTTTATGTATGAATGTTTTGGTTGGGAAGCACCAGAGTTTGTTCATCTTCCAACAGTTTTAAACAAGGACAGAAAAAAACTTTCAAAGAGACAAGGCGATGTTTCAGTTGAAGACTTTAGAAATAGAGGATATTTGCCTGAAGGAATTGTAAATTATCTTGCTCTTGTTGGTTGGTCACCAGAAGATGGCGAAGAAATTATGACAATGGATGAATTAATAGAAAAGTTCTCCTTTGAAAGAGTAGGTAAGTCTGGAGGAATTTTTGACACAGATAAATTAAATTGGGTAAACTCTCACTATATGAAGTCCTATGATTTAGATAAGCTTGCTGAGCTTTCTATTCCATTTGTGACAAAATCTGGGCTATTAAATGAAGAAGAAATCAGAGGAAACTTTGAATGGTATAAGATTTTAATTGACACAGTAAGAGAAGCCTGTGACAAGTTAGAAGACATACCAAAGCACATTGACTTCTTATTTGGCGATATTGAAATCACAGAGGACTCTGCTAGAGAAGAATTAGCACAAGATCATGTAAAGGGACTACTTGAATCCTTTATAAAGATTGTAAAATCCCATGATGAAATAGACATGGAAACAGCCAAGGGATTAATGAAAGAAGTACAAAAGGATTCTGGAGTAAAGGGAAAACAACTTTACATGCCAGTTAGAGCTGCAATCTCAGGAAATGTTCATGGACCAGAAATGCAAAATATTCTTTATCTTTTAGGAAAAGATAAATTAATTGAAAGAGCAGAAAAAATTAAAAATTCACTTTAATTTGAACTAGATAAAATTAAATTATGTATAAAAAATAAGAGGGGAGATAAGTAAATCTTCCCTCTTAAAATTTGTCTTAAAAACTAACACTATTCTTTAAAAGAACTATACAATTTAGAAACTTCAACAATAATAAGTATTCCAATAATTATGGAAATTATTTGTGTGATTAAAATTATAATATGGATTAAAGTAAAAATAGAAAATCTAAAATTGTAAAATATGCTTAATTCTTTTGTACTAAGACCAAGATAATTAATTAATAAATTCCAATTCGGAAAAATTGAAAAATTTTCGGATAATAATCCAAAACTATTTACAAATAATAAGTAATAGAAACACAAAAATCCGATTTTAATTATTTTCTTTTTTTTAATCATTTGAAATCAGTCCTCTTATTTTTTATGAAGTTCTTGTATAAGCTTGAAATTATTTTAAAACGCCAAACTCATAGCCTCTGTCTTTAAAATATTTTATTACAGAAGTTAGTGAGTCAGCAGTTAACTGCTTATTTCTTGCATCGTGGGCAAGAACTACGGCAATCTTTGTGTTTTTATTTTCATTAAGGCTTTTGTCCAGATAAGATACAAAGCCACTTACAGTAGTTGGTCTCACAGATTTTTTTTCTGCATCGCCAACAAGGCTGTTCCAGTCAATCCAGTGAATTCCTTTGGATTCTAATAGGGAATTGCTTGCTGCTGTGTTTTGCCAAGACATTTGACCGCCAGGATATCTAAAGACGCTTGAATGAAAGTCAGGTCCTAGAATATTTTTTAGTCTTTCATTAGTCCTAACTATTTCTTCATAAAGCCTTTCAGGATTAACGACTCTTCCTGGATAGAGATAGTCATAGTCATGACTAAAAGAGTGGGTTGCAATTGAATTTCCATTTTTTAAAATTTTACGAAGTTGACCTGCAGTTTTATCGCCAATGGATTTGCCAACAACAAAGAATGTTGCACGAGCATTTTCTTTTTTTAGAATATCCAAAACTTGCGGAGTTATAGAATTATTAGGACCATCGTCAAAGGTTAAAAACACGATTTTTTTGTCGCCACCATAATTATTTTTAGTGATGTAGTGGCGAATTTCTTTTGTATCATAGGCGTATTTGTCAGCTTTCTTCAAGTGATTTGAACCTTTTACTATAAATTCATCTTCCATGCGAAGTAGTGGATCCAGTGCAACATTTGATATATATTCTGGATCGTAATAATATTTTCTTGGCCTGTCCTTATTTATTTCATTGGCATAGTACCACATAAGGGCAGGGGAAACTTCGTCTTTTGGTTTCTTTATTGCAGAGAAAATCTTTGAAAATATAAAAATGAATATTAGTGCAAAAATTGAAATAGAAATCAATTGTCTTATTCTCTTTCTCCTTCTTGCTTTTTGTCTTCTTAATTTTTTTCTTTTATCATAATTTGCATTATTATTTGTATAATTGTTTGTATCGTAATTTGTTTGGGTCATAAAAAACCTCCCACTGATAATATACATCAGTGAGAGGCAACTTGCAATTACAAAAGAATTACAATTACTTTATTGAGTTATATATAATGTATAAAACTTCTTCAAGACTTGGTTCTTCATCTGGGTTTATTTCCTTATCAATGTAGCCAAAGCCCCTTGCCACTAGATAATAATTTTCATAGTCGCCTAAAGACTTTTGATTTTTAAACAAATCATCTTTAAAAATATTTTTTGCTTTTGTGAATTTTTCCAACTCATTATTTATAACTAAACTCTTAACTATATCTTTTTCTGTGATATTTTTGTCTTTTAATGCTTTATAGTCAATGTCAAATCTTGATTTATAATAAGAATCTTTTCCATAATCTTCTGCTATTAGAGAATAAAATTCTTTGTAAGTTACTTTGTCAGATAAGTTTTTTCCAATTAATCCAATTCCCATTTCCTTTAGAGAATTTAAAGCTTCTTTATTTTTTGCTTGATCAAAGTCTTCGTAATTAATTTGTTCTTTGAAATTAACTATTTCGCCGAAGGAGTCTCTCAAAATTTTATCTTTTCCAATTATAGGTTCAATCTTACTAATTGTTCCATATAAAAGTCTTGGGCCATTGTCGGTAATTTCATATTTCAAACCAAAATTTTTTGAATTCAAATAAATTTGGTTTGCTTCTTCCATTGTGAAATCAATATTTTCTGCTTTATCAAAATCATGCTTAGATGAATTTTTATCATAAGTTGTGACAACATTGTTGCCATTTACAAAGATTTTAGCACCTTCATCAATTATAGGCATCTTATTTACATACCTAGGGAAGAAAATATTTGTACCTAGGTCTGATTTTTCAACTGTGATTTTTTCTAAGTTTAATTCACTCTTGTCGCCATATTTTTCAAGGAAACTTTTTGCAGTTTTTATTGCATCTTCTTCTTTAACCTTGTTTTTAGGATCTTTTTTATCAGACCAAATGTCAAAATCAACTAATTTTAAATTTTTGGCATTTAAAACAATGTTTCCATAGTTCTTTTCTTTTTCGAGAGTCATTCTGTAATAATAATTGTCATCGTCAGAGTAAAGAGCAATATTTGCAATCTCAAAATCCTTACCCACAATTTCCGTTGCCATTTTCTTTGCCTCAGATTTTGATTTAATATTTTTAAGCCCATCAATTTTTTTGATTTCAGTTTCTGTTAAAGCACTAGAATCCATTGCCGCTTCAGCTTTTGCATAAGGCATAAAGTTTAAATCTGTCTTTTCTTTAACTACATCGCCAGTCTTTGCGTCAATGTCAACAACTTTTGTGTGATAAACTTTTTCTACACTGTCATCTCTTTCGTTAATTTTATAGGAAAGGATCAGAGGCGATTTTTCTAAGAATATTTTTTTGGCTTCATCTAAATTTATTTTTTTATCATTTTTAAAATCAGAATCCTTTAAAAAAGAATAAGCATAGGAATTTACACCTGTAGAAGAAATATTGCTTATTAAACCATAACGGCTATCAATATTTACATCTATAAAGGCATCAGCTAGTGGAATTCCATTTACAATTCTTTGATAAGTTATGTTTATGTCGCCACTTCCCCTGAAAACTTCATAATTAGAAAGAGTGTATTTTTTGTCAAAATCTTTTATTAAATTTTTCAAGAGATCCTCAGCCATTTTTTGAGCTTCATCTTTAAGAATAACTTTTTTGTCTTGTTCGCCATCATTTGTCCACTTGTTATAGGAAATAAATTCGCCATCGCTGTTATAGATTATGTCTATTCCTCCAAGATTTTCATCGGACCATCTATACCTTTCGATATATTTGCCCTTGACAAGCTTATTCAAATATTTGCTTCCAGTGTCGCTATCTAGTGGCTCCTTTGAAATTGTAAAAGATTTATAATCTCCTGTTATGTTAAATATTTTTTTGATTTTTTCAACTTTTTCCTTTTCCTTTGCAGTAACTTCCACAGAAACTGCTTCATCATTCATGACATTCTTGTTTTTATTTAGTTCACTTGCAAAAGTGGATGAAAGAAGTAATAAAGCTGATGCGGCAACAATAAATTTTTTGTATTTCATAATATCCCCCCACAGTAAAAATATGTAAAAAAAGAAGAGGCATCTGCCTCTTCAAATTAGCTTAAATTAAGCTTCTGCTTCGCTATCTTTGTTAAGTGCAGCTACAAGCATATTAGGATCTATACCATGAACCATGGCAGCTTCTTCAAGAGTTTCCATTTGAGAAGATGGACACATGATACATCCCATTCCGAAGCTCATTAAAGTACCAATTGATTCAGGTTTTTTTGAAAGAATTTCTCCAATTAACATTTCTTTTTTAATTTCCAATGTAAACACCTCCTATTAGATTATACCCAAAATTATTTATATTTAAAAGATGAGTATTTAATAAAATGATCTTCTGTTTTTGCACCTAAACTTATTTCAAATTCGCCAGTTGAATCAAAGCCCTTTGAAGTTAAAGTTTTTGCAACTTCAAATTTGCCTTCATAAGGAAAGACTTCAGATTTTTCGCCTTGTTCTATCATTATTAAAGGCTTGTAAGTGAATTTTCCATTGAACTTAGTAGAATTTGGTATTACTTCGACAATATTCTCTGACTTAATATAGATGGCATCTGAAGTAATTTGTCCTTCCTTTTCATCAGCAAGGATATTGTTTGTTACATTAGATAAGAAGTTATCAATATCAAGTTTAGGATTTTTAATAATATCTAAAGTTTTTTCATCGTAGCTAGTTTTGTAATCTACTATTTTAAGTTCGATTTGATTGTTTGCAAGAGATAAGCCTTCAATTGCTTTTGAATCTATTACTACGCTGTTATTTTTTTCATCAAATTTTACATCAAAACCAATAGTTTGGCCAAGTTCTCTCAACTTAAAGTAATTGTAGCCATCAATAGTATAGACATTAAAAGAATGTCTTGTTCCATTTACATAAACAATGTGATTAGATTTTTTTATTTCAGACTTGCTATCATTTAGTGGTTTTAAATCTTCTTCAGTTTTTTTGTAGTCAGATTTGCTATTTATCATAACGGTAGATCTGTCTTTGTCATAACTTACGCTAAATTCAGCATCTTTCCCATCAAGTAGTGCGGCAACATCTCTTAGTTTAAAATAATTGTTGTCTTCTATATTGTATCCCTTAACGCCAGTGTCCTTTCCATCGAGTACAATATTTTGGCTAGAAACTTTTGCTCCTGCAAAAACATTCATGCTGGAAAAAAGCACAAGTGATGTTGCAAGACTTGCTATAAATTTTTTCATTTTTATTACCTCCCAAGTCTATTGTATTTTAAAATATGGTCCTCGACAAGAGAAATTATTTGCCCTATAATTAAATAGGTGATTAAATGGAAAATTTATTGATGGGAATTAATATTGTATCGCCCGTTTTTTTTGTATTACTCCTTGGGTATTTTGCAAAACAAAGGGGATACATAGACAATAATTTTGTTGACAAGGGTACATGGATAGTCTTTTATCTTGCCTTGCCCTTTAAATTATTTTACGATATAAAAAATGCGAGAATTGCATCTCTTCATCCTAAATATGTGGCATATATACTCTTGGGTGTAATTTTTATAATTGTTATTTCAATAATTATTGCAAAGACACTTAAAATTAAAGACAAGAGAAAGTTATCAGCCTTTGTGCATTGTGCCTATCGTTCAAACTTTGTATATGTTGGATTTCCAATTTTAGATATTATATATAATGGTGCACCTTCAATGGAACACATGATAGTTATAATTTCCTTTGGACTTACTCTATATAATATCTCTGCAATTATTCTTCTCACATATTATAGTGAATCTCACGATAAAAGGATTTCAATTACTGAAATAATTGTGAAAATATTAAAAAATCCAATGATTGCAGGAGTGGTAATTGGCGCAATTTTTAATTTTTTACACATACCTGTCTATCAAGGAGTGGACAAGGCAATAGAGATGGTGGCAAAAATTTCTACGCCAATGTCTCTTATACTAATTGGAGCAAGTTTAAACTTTGAATCTTCAAAGAATGACTTTAAGCTCATGTTTATTTCAGCCTTTATAAAGACAGTTATTGCACCAGCCTTACTTATTCCTATAGGTGTAAAACTTGGATTTACAAATATGGAACTTGGCATAGCCTATGTATTTTGGGCAACGCCATGTGCAGCCAACTGTTTTATTTTTACTAAGCAAATGAATTCTGACTATGAATTTGCATCTAAAGTAATAACACTTAGTTTTGTAATGAGTATAATAACTTATCCAGTTGGTATTTCTCTTATGAATTATTTTAATCTATTGCACTAAGTAAATCTTGATGTTATAATCACATTACAACTAAAAAATAATACCTTATTGAGAGTGGTGGAGTGAATGGGCACTTTGAAACCCGGCAACCTAGTTGGTGCTAAATCCCACAGATTTTTATCTGAAAGATGAGGTTTAATGGTCCTCACTTTTTGCGTGGGGATTTTTTTATGGATATATTTTGGTTTTCAAGATAAATTAGACTTTTATATAAAATAAATTCATACATTAAATCAAGGGTATTTAAAATGGAGGAATTAAAAAATGAAAAAATGGCAATTTAGCTCAGAGTCCGTAACTGAAGGACATCCTGACAAAGTTTGCGACCAAATATCTGATGCAATATTAGATAAAATTTTGGCAGAAGATAAAAATGCAAGAGTGGCTTGTGAAACTATGGCATCCACTGGGATGATAGTTATTACTGGAGAAATTTCAACGGAAACTTATGTTGACTTTGAAAAGACAGCTAGAGAAGTTTTGGAAGATATTGGATACAATAGGGCAAAGTATGGCTTTGATGGAAGAACCTGTGCAGTTTTATCTGCAATAAAAGAACAATCATCAGATATTGCCATGGGAGTTGATAGATTTAAAGAGGCTGGAGTGGATGAACTTGACGCCTTTGGAGCAGGAGACCAAGGTATTATGTTTGGCTTTGCTACAAATGAAACTGAAGAACTTATGCCACTTCCAATTTCCCTTGCACACAAACTTTCAAGAAGACTTACTGAAGTGAGAAAAAATGGAACTCTTGATTATTTAAGACCAGATGGCAAGACTCAAGTAACAGTTGAATACGAAGATTACAAACCTGTAAGACTTAAAAATATAGTAGTATCTTCACAACACGCACCTGAAATTCCAATGGAAAAAATTAGAGAAGACATAATAAGAGAAGTTGTGGAAAAAGTTGTTCCAAAAGAATTAATTGATAAGGACACAGAATATTTTATCAATCCAACAGGTAGATTTGTAATTGGGGGACCAATGGCTGATGCAGGTCTTACTGGCAGAAAGATTATTGTTGACACTTACGGTGGTTTTGGAAGACATGGAGGAGGAGCCTTCTCAGGAAAAGACCCAACAAAGGTTGATAGGTCTGGAGCTTATTACGCAAGATATATTGCAAAAAATTTAGTTGCAGCAGGTCTTGCTGATAAGGTTGAAATTGGGCTTGCTTATGCAATAGGAATAGCTAGACCAACTTCTGTATATGTAGAAACTTTTGGCACTGGTAAATTATCTCATGAAGAAATCGAAAAAATTATCATGGAAAACTTCGACATGAGACCAGCTGCAATTATTCGCGACCTTGACCTTTTAAGACCAATTTATAGACAAACTGCATCCTATGGTCACTTTGGAAGAAATGATTTAGACCTTCCATGGGAAAAAACTGACAGAGCAGAAGATTTAAAAAAATATTTAAAATAAGTTAATAATGAATTAAAAATAAAAAATCGGGTACAAAATATGTGCTTAGGCAAAAATACTAAATTAGTATGGTATAATAATTTTGAAAGTCAAAATTTTAGATTCGAGAAGAGGATGATTATGAAGAAAAGTTTTAAATATTTTAGAGCAAACCCATGTGGAAATATTACTGGATTTGTAGTGGCACCAGTTTATCCTGGATATAGAAAAGCTTACACAAAATGTATAATCGAACAAATAGATAAAGATGTTGAGCAAGTTGGATTTATTTCCCCAGCTTACGAAGGCGCTCCACTAAGAATGGACATGATGGGTGGAGAATTTTGTGCTAATGCAACTAGAGCCTATGGACTTTATTCTGCAGGATTTTATGACACTGACGGACTTGTTGATATTGAGGTTTATGTAAGTGGTCATGAAGGAACTACTGATGTAATTGCTGACGTAAAAAATCAAAAAGCTTATGTAGCAATGGATGCACCAATTGAAACTAAAAATCTTGAAGTAGCTGGGAAAGTTTATAAATTAATAAAACTTCCTGGTATAAGTCATCTTATAGTTGAAGAAAAAGAAGACGAAAAATTTGTCCAAGAAGCACTTGAAATTCTCAAAAAGGATTACAAAGATGATGCCTATGGAATTATTTTCTTGAATAGAGAAAATAATGAAATGGTTCCTTATGTATATGTAGAAGGTTCAGACACCTTAATGAGAGAAAGTTCATGCGGTTCAGGAACAGTTGCTGTTGTAAATTACCTTGCAGGGGATGTTAATTCTCTTGACGAAGATTACAAGATTTCAATAAAAAATCCAGCAGGAGAACTTGAAGTTTTTGTTTATGAGTTTGAAGATGGAAAAAAATTATGTGTTGGCGGAGAAGTTGAACTTTCCGAAGTAGAAAAGAAATCAATTGATATTCCACAAGATGTAGTTGAAAAGGTAATTGCAGAACACGATAAACTTGTTGAAGAACACAAGAAAAAAATGGCTGAAGAAAAAGTTGAGGTTGAAGTTGACGAAAACGACTTGACTGATGAAGAACTTGAAATAATGAGAAAAAAATTCGGGTTTGATTAATTTTTGAGCTTTATTGAAGAAATTTTATAAAAAGATTTAAAGAGAGGGCGACCTCTCTTTTTTATGATTAAAAGTATGAGATAAATAAAAGATTTTTTCAAGACTAGCTGATATAATGTAAATGGTGATAAAAATGATAAATGTTGTTGGGCTTGGCTCCACTTCTGCCAAAGATTTAACTCTTGAAGCAGTAAAAATTATGAAGAATGGAAATAAAAATTTTCTCAGGACAGAAAGGCATGAGGCGCTTTCTTTTTTTGAAGATAACAATATAAATTTCGAGTCTTTTGACTATCTATACGATGAGATGAAAAGTTTTGATGCAGTTTATTCTAAAATAGTTGATGTTTTAATTGAAAAATCAAAAGAGAAAGATATAAATTATTTTGTGCCAGGAACTCCTCTAGTTGCAGAAAAAACTGTGAAATTATTAATAGAAAAAGGTATTGAAATAAAAATCATTAATGGAATTTCTTTTATTGAACCAGTTCTTGCAGCTGTGGGAAGAGATGCAGTGGATGGACTTTTGTTTTTGGATTCTGATTCTGATAAATTTGATTTTGACACAAGACGTGACACTTTAATCACTCAAGTCTACAACAAGAGAATTGCATCGGATTTATCTCTTGAACTACAAGAGCTTTATGATGAAAAAGACAAAGCTTATGTAATTACAAACGCTGGTCTTGATGATGAAATTGTAAGAGAAGTTGAAATTTATGAACTTCCAAGGATTGGAGATTACAATCATCAATCCTGTGTATATGTTCCAAGAACAAAGGGTAAAAACATCAATATTATTTTAAATAAGATTTCAAAACTTATAGAAAATGAAGATTTTTATTTAGATGAAGATCTTTTTAAAAAGATAAAAAATGAAATAAGTAGAAAATCAGAGGAACTTTCCATGGATTATGATGACGAAATTGACTTATTAGCATTGTCATTTTTCTTAATTTTGATAAAAGACAATGATGGTCTAATAGATTTGCGCCAAATTTTCGAAGAAATCTATAAAAAATTGGATAAAATAGCGATTTTTTTAAAATAAATGTAGAAAATAAATCTAACATGAGTTATAATTGTAACAGTCTTAGGTTTGCGTGCCCTTATGAGTGCGCGATGTTTTATGAAACATGGCAATTCTAAGAAAAGATATTAAAATTCTTCAAGGAGGATATAAAATGAACAAATCAGAATTAGTAGCAAATATTGCTGAAAAATCAGGTCTTACTAAAAAAGACGCTGAACAAGCTTTAAACGGATTTATTTCTTCTGTTCAAGAAGCTCTTGCAAAGGAAGAAAAGGTTCAATTAGTTGGCTTTGGTACTTTCGAAGTAAGACAAAGAAAAGCTAGAGAAGGAAGAAACCCTAGAAATCCAGAAGAAGTTATTAAAATTCCTGCATCTAAAGCACCAGTTTTCAGATCAGGTAAAGCTCTTAAAGAAGCTGTTAATAAGTAATAAAAAGAAGGACTTATGTTTCTTTAAACTAGGTAATAAAGTAGCATAAGAACTATTTTTAGCACAGAATAGTGTAAGAAGGTTTTAATTCCTATCTTGCACTATTTTTGTATAATGAAGAATTATAAAGACGATAACTTTTCAGGACTTAAGTATATGTAATTAAAAGTTAATTTATTAAATAGTGGTTGGACATATTTTGGACCAGAAACATTTAGAGTTTCTTGGAAAAAAGGAGCATCCATAGCAGTAATAGCAGGTGCAATAGCGGTAGTGGCAGGCGGACATGTCGGAATGTTTTTTGGAGCAGCTAGAGCGTTAGCAGGTGTATCAATAGGGTGTACAGTTATAAAAAGTGGTAAATATAAAATTGAAGGAACTCATGTTGAAGGATATTATAACTCTGAAATATATGATCCTCAAGGAGGGTATATAACTACAGTACACTGGAGTAGAAAGAAGGTAAATTTTAATGTTTAGATATTTTTTAACAGACAAGTATACAATTTTATACTTTATACTACAAATCATGTATCTTCTAGCTATGTATAAAAGTTTCAAAAAAGGTTATGAAAAGTCAGCGATAGTATTTATGTTAATCTTAATAATATTTAATTATCTTTACTTATCAATAAATTACGTAGTTAGGTGGTAAAATTAAAAGGTTTTATTAAAGATTAAACACTTACATAGAACTAGATTTTCAAAAGTAATGTAAAAGAAAGGTACTTTTTCGAGCTTTACAATAGTTAATGCTGGAAAAGGGAAATTATGAATATATGGTTTAAAGAGAAATCTTAGACCATATATTTTTATACTCAAATTTCTTCTTAGTATTGAAACTTTCTTGTTTTTTTGATATATTCTTATATGGAGTATAATATGAGATTAGATAAATTTTTAAAAAACTCAAGACTTATTAAAAGAAGAACTATTGCTAAAGAGGCTTGTGAAAAAGGTCTTGTTAAAATTAATGACAAAGTTGCCAAGCCAGCAGACGATGTCAACATAGATGACATTTTGACTTTAAGGCTTGGAGAAAGAGAAATTCGCGTTAAGGTCTTGGATATTTCTGATGTAAATAGTAAGAAGGATGCAGAGACTCTTTACCAAAGAATTGATTGAAAATAGGATTAAATTGGAGAGATTTAATGAAAACTAAGAGGAAAAAATTTCCAGTGGCCCTTGCCATAATTATTTTATTTTCTGTTTTATATGGGTCTGTGAAAATTGGTAAATCAATTTCCATAAGAAACCAAAAACTTGAAATTATTTCTGGGAATAAAAAAGAAATTTCTAATTTAAAACTTGAAATAGACAACTTAAATTCAGAACTTGAAAATTCTTCTTCAGCTGACTTTGTTGAGAAAGTAGCAAGGGAAGATTTGGGAATGGTTAAGCCTAGAGAGGTTATCTATGTGGATAAGAACAAGGAAAAAGTATCTAAAGCCAAATTCTCTGAAGAAGGTAAAGTTTCTAATAATAAAAATTTGAATAAATAAAATTTAGGAGGAAATTATGGAGTTATCGCCAGGCGATATTGTTGAAGGTGTAGTAAGTAAGGTTACTAAATTTGGAGCCTTTGTGGATTTAAAGGAAGGCAAAAGTGGTCTAGTACATATTTCAGAGATTGCAGATACTTTTGTCAAAAACATTGATGATCACATTAAGGAAGGCGACGAAGTTAAGGTAAAGGTTCTTAGTATCGACGAAAAGGGAAAGATTGCTCTTTCAATTAAGGATGCAGTGGAAAAGAAGGAAGAGCCAAAAGATGAGAAAGTGGATTCAAGATTTGAAGATATTTTGAGCAAATTCCTAAAGGAAAGTAATACTAAACTTGATGAAGCAAGAGCAAGATATAATCAAAAGACTAAGAAGAGGAATTCTAGAAATTAGCAAGTGGTTGACTATCTTTTGATAGTTCTGCCACTTTTTTTGTTATGGATAAATTATTTTTTGAAAATTTAAAAAAATTAAATATTATAAAAAAAGGCGATAAGTTAACTCTTGCAGTATCTGGTGGAGCTGATTCAATGTATCTTTTTTACAATTTTATGGATTTAAGAGATGACTTTGATTTAGACATAATAGTTTGCCATTTAAACCATGGCATTCGTGAGACTGCTAAAAGAGATGAAGACTTTGTAAAAAATTTGTGCGAAAAATATAAAGTTAGCTGCATAACAAAGACTGTAAATATGGACGAATATGCAAGAAAAAATAAACTTTCGTCTGAAGAAGCAGGAAGGATTTTGAGGTATAAATTTTTTAGGGAAAATTCTCATGGCAGAAAAATTTTAACTGCCCACAATGCCAATGACAGAGCAGAGACTATTTTATTTAATATAATTAGGGGAACAGGCCTAAAGGGTTTAGTTGGAATTTCTGAAGTCAATGAAGATATTTTTAGGCCTCTAATAGATATAAAGAGAAGTGAGATAGAGGATTATTTGCATAAAAATGACTTAAAATATGTAGATGACGAAACAAATTTTAAAGAGATTTACACTAGAAATAAAATCAGATTAAATTTAATTCCAAAGTTAGAGGAATTAAATCCCAATATTGTTGATTCTATCTTGAGACTTTCTGAAAATGCTTCTGATGCAGTTGATTTTATAGAAGTTAATCTTATAGATAATTATAAAAATTGTGTAAAAGATAATTATTTTATTGTTAGTGAGATGAGAAAACTTCACAAATTCCTTGCATATGAAATTATAAAAACTTATTTGGGAAAAAACTTTTACAGTGAAAATATTTTAAATAGAGATAATATTTTAAATATTTACGATTTAATATTGGGCGATAGCGGAAGACTTATTCATCTTGGCAGCAATATTATTTCAAGAAAGTCTTATGATAAAGTTTTTGTAGAGAAGGACAAAAAAGAGGAAGTTAAAGTTGAGTCTAAATTAAATTTGGGTATTAATAAGACAGATTTTGGCGAAATTTTTATTTCAAAAGATGGCTCGAATTCTAAGGGAGACTTCTTTATAAAAACCATAGACTGTGATAAAATTAAAGGAAGACTTTATATTAGGACTAGACAAAGAGGCGATAGGTTTAAGCCTCTTGGAATGAAGAATAATAAAAAGTTAAAGGACTATTTTATAGACAGAAAGGTTGACAGGTTAAAGAGAGATAAGATAGGTCTTATTTGTGATGAAGAAAAAATCATCTATATTATGGGCATGGATATTTCAGAAGATGTAAAGATAGATGATAATACTTTAAATAAACTCGTTTTGGAGGTTAAAAATGTCAGATATTAAAGAAGTTCTTTTTACAGAAGAAGAAATTCAAAATAAAGTTAGAGAACTTGGGGAGAAAATAACTGAAGATTATAGGGACAAGGATTTATTTTTACTTGGCATATTAAAGGGTGCAGTTCCTTTTATGGCAGATATTATGAGAAGAATAGATTTAGACCTTGAATATGATTTTATGGATGTTTCTAGCTACCAAGGAACAAGGTCAATGGGAGAAGTTAGAATTTTAAAGGATATTTCTACTTCAATTGTTGGTAAAGATATTTTAATTGTAGAAGATATTATTGATACTGGTGTGACACTAAGTTATCTTACAAAAGTTTTAAAGTCTAGAGGTGCAAATTCTATAGAAATTGTAACTATGCTGTCTAAACCAAGCAGAAGACAAATTGAATTACCTGTAAAATATAATGGATATGAAATAGAAGATAACTTTGTTATAGGTTATGGAATGGATTATGATGAAAAATATAGGGCTCTTCCTTTTATTGGAATACTTGACGAGTCTGTATATTCAAAATAATGAGGAGTGATATTATTGAATAAAAAATTTGGAGGAGTAGGGTTTTATGTAGCATTAATAGTTGTATTAATACTTACAATAAAGTTTTTTAGCCCACCCGCAAATACAGTAGATGAAAAGAGTTTTAGCGAATTTGTGACAGAACTTGAAAAGGGCAATGTTAAAAGTGTAACTTTACAAAATGGCATAGATTCAATTGCTAGCGTAAAGTTAAAAAGTGATGAATCCTTTAAGACAGTTATTCCACAGGAAGCATCTGATACTTTTTATAATGACTACTTAAAAGAAAAATCTGATGCTGGCGAGATAAATGTATTATCAACACCAACTAAGCAAACTTCTTTTCTTGTTGAATGGATTCCAACGCTTTTGATGTTTGGATTACTAATTTTCTTCTGGTATAGAATGATGCAGCAAGCTGGTGGTGGCGGAGGAAAAATGAATTCCTTTGGCAAGAGCAAGGCTAAACTCATAAATAAAGAAGATTCAAAAAATCTTGTTAAATTCAAAGATGTTGCAGGACTTGAAGAAGAGAAGGAAGAGCTTGGAGAAATTGTTGACTTCTTAAAAAATCCAAAGAAGTTTATAAATATGGGTGCAAGAATACCTAAGGGTGTACTTTTAGTAGGTCCTCCAGGAACTGGTAAGACTTATCTTTCAAAGGCAGTTGCAGGAGAAGCAGGAGTTTCTTTCTTCATAATGAGTGGTTCTGACTTCGTAGAAATGTTCGTTGGTGTTGGAGCATCCAGAGTTAGAGATTTATTTGAAAACGCAAAGAAAAATGCCCCTTGTATAATTTTCATTGACGAAATTGACGCTGTTGGCAGAAGAAGAGGTGCAGGTCTTGGCGGTGGTCATGACGAAAGAGAGCAAACTCTTAACCAACTTCTAGTTGAAATGGATGGCTTTGGCACAAATGAAGGCGTAATAGTAATGGCAGCAACTAATAGGGCGGACATACTTGACCCTGCTATATTGAGACCAGGAAGATTTGACAGAACTGTTTATGTAGGCAGACCTGATGTGCGTGCAAGAAAGGCAATACTTGAAATTCATGCAAGAGGCAAAAAGCTTGCTAGTGATGTTGATCTTGAAGTCATTGCAAAGAGAACGCCAGGATTTACTCCAGCAGACCTTGAAAACTTGATGAATGAAGCTGCTCTTCTTGCTGCAAGACGTAATGACAGCGAAATTTCTATGGAAGATGTTGATGAAGCATCAATTAAGGTACAAGCAGGCCCAGCAAAGAAATCTCGTGTAGTTTCTGAAAAGGAAAGAAAGCTAACTGCAGTTCACGAATCAGGGCATGCAATTGTATCAAGACTTTTGCCAGAAGAAGACCCAGTTCACATGATAACAATTATTCCAAGAGGAATGGCTGGCGGATTTACTGCCTATCTTCCAGAAGATGATATTTCTTTCATGACAAAGAAAAAAATGGAAGCATCCATAGTATCTCTACTTGGGGGAAGAGTTGCAGAGTCCCTTGTCTTAGATGACATTTCTACTGGAGCATCAAATGATATTGAGAGGGCAACAAAAATTGCTCGTGCCATGGTAACACAATATGGAATGAGCGACAGACTTGGAACAATAAATTACGATTCATCTGAAAATGAAGTATTTATTGGTCGAGATCTTGGCAGGTCAAAGGATTATTCCGAGAGAACTGCTGCTGAAATTGACGAAGAAGTTTCAAGAATAATAAATGAAGGCTACTCAAGATGTAAGGAGCTTCTAAGTGAAAACTTAGATAAATTAATTGCTCTTTCTGATGCACTTTTGGAAAAGGAAACAATTTATTCTAAAGATTTTGAAAAAATATTCAATGGAGAAAAACTTGAAGCAGAATCAATAGATATTGATGACTCAATAAAAGTTACAGACCTTTCAGATGAAGCTCGCGAAATAATTAGCAAAAAGGAAAATGAAAATAAATCATCTGAAGACGAAAGTGATGACAAATAGTCTAAA
>UMIY01032050.1_pt1 | contig 21859 bp, 9 predicted proteins | sample 1965921 | NCBI WGS metagenome assembly UMIY01 (sample SAMEA4836134, study PRJEB28245) | human gut metagenome | biome: gut microbiome; material: fecal sample | place: Denmark | collected 2008
CTTTTACTGCCTCGGTCGCATCATTATATGCTTTCTTTATCTCGTCCCAATCCTCAGACTTGAAGTACTCTTCAGGATATTTCTCGTTGTTAAGGTTGTCATCGAGTTCCTTTTGGAGTTTCTTCTTTATGTCATTAAGGTCGCTTGTAGGTTTTACGTAAAGCATGATAGCGGAGCCGTTATTGTATGCACCTTCCGCTTTGGTCAAGTCATACGCATATAGCAATGTCCAGCCCTCTTTATACAGGGTTACCTCTGCATTTCCATCCTTGTCAGTTTTCGATGTGGTATCGCTATCTATCCGTGCTCTCTCAGCCTTTTCTCTATCCTTATTCGCTTCGCCCACATAAATAGAGGAATTCTCAACTGGTTCATATACTCCGTCTGAAGCTCCTAGGAAAGCCGGAGAGGCTTTGGCAGCTTTGACATTTACAGTAAATGTTTCGCCAGCTTTAACAGTGTTATCCTTAAGTGAGGTAGTAATCTTCTGATGCCTAATGTCATCTTGAAGCATATCCTCTGTTTTAAACTGCCATGTTTCACTGATATGGAGGTACGTTGCAGGCTTGTACGTTGCAATTACCACCTCATCTCCATCTCTCAGCTTGTAAACTGTATTAATGTCTGATTTTCCATACATGTACACTCCATTGACAAAGAACTCTGTTCTTCCTATTAACATGGATTTTGATAGCTTAGCAGCTTCCACTAAGTCTACAAAGCTTGTTTTTCCCTTTTGGAGTGTGACCTTTTGGGTGAGTGTATCAGGTTTCTCGCTCCCATTTCTAATTGAACAGTTGTCAATACATGATAGCTTGACCGATATCGTATCCTTATTTTCCGTCAAACCATAGCACGCTTCACGAAAATCCCGAAAGGCATCTGCCTGGTCCTTCAGTATATTCTCCCTAGCCATATTCGGATCATAGGTCGGATATTTCTTCAGAACATCCATTGCACTTGCATAGGCTTCCTTATATTTTTTCCAGCTTTCAGGTGTATAGTCGCTCTCTTTTAGCTTGTTCGGGTCATACAGACGAGCATAAAGCTTAATTCCCTCAGCATAATTTCTTGAATAAATTTCATCTACGCCAGCCACAGGTGCCTGTTTCAGAGCGTTGCCTGCCTTTTCCAAAGCTTCAATTAGCTTGTCGGTCTTTGTATTTTCCGAAGCCTTGTTCGTCTCTGTTGGATTGCCAGCTTCATCATAGAGGCTCGACAACATTTCCTCCGCGTTCTTCCTAGCTGTGTAAAATGCGTTCCATGATGTCCTTGACCAATACTTGGCATCGTTATAATGGTTGATGTCACCTTGGTCTAGGTATTTGCCATGCCATTTTTGGATTGCTTCGTATAGGTTAGTAGGGTTTATCCTGCTCTCTGGGATTAAATTCTCTATTGATTCATTTAAATCTTTGGTAGCCTTGTCAACAATCGGTTGTTCACTGAATTTAGCATCATTGACCTTTTTAGCCGCTTTCAAAGCTTTATTGTAGTCTTCCCAAAAGCCTAATTTGCTTACTTTTTTTCCGTTGTATCTATCATCTTTGTTGTAATATCCGTCTTTTGGGGCTTTATCTAAAGCCTCAACTAAAGCTGTCTTATTGGCAACATTCTCTGGCTTTTCGTAGCAATATATATATACTGATGGAACCGTAGAATTACTTAAGACTTTATCTATTGATAGCCCACAAACTGTGTAGCACCTTATGCCGCTATATTTCTCGTACTCAGGTACATACTTAACAATATTAATAAAATCAATAGGATCAATCGGTTTAACATCTTTTAGTGTAAATGTTACTTTTTTATTCGTCAAAGATACATCATCGTTACTGAAACGAACCCGTTGTATAAGGGTCTTATCATTCTTAACCACTTCTTGAGCGAAGCTAGGTAGTGCATGTTTAGTTTTAAAAGATTCTTCTGATTTTAGGGTTAAAGAAATTTTGTGGCTTTTATCAGAGGCAGCTCCTTTGGGTATCTCTATAAAATATGCGGCATTTATACGCCACCTAACACCGTTTTTATCAGGTTTAGTAATACCATTTGGCATTGAATCGGTAAGTTTTCCGCCAGTTACTTCCACCTCAGGTGGCGAATACTCAGTTTTAATTTCTTTCGATTGCTTTAATTTCAAATATGTTATATATGGTGCTTCTTCACCACTCTGGGCTATTATCTGTACAGTTTTTTCGTCTTCACCCGAATAACCAATTGGAACCTCTTCGCCATTAGTCTTGGTACCATTAATAGTAACATTATCAGCTCCCTCAACTTTAATTCTTGTATTCTCTAACTTCGCTACCCATTGTAACGTAGTGTTACCATTGCTAGTCTTTGGTCTATATTTTTCATCATAGCCATCTATAACCATAATTTTTATTTGCTTACCACTGGAAGGAGTTCTTGCCATCTTTTTTACTTTGGCAAACGAATTGATACTGGCTAATGATGTAATAATTACGAGAATTAAAAAATACAAAAATATCTTTTTACTTTTATATTTCATAATTTATCCTTTAATTCCATTTGCATCATATTAAAAGTATTCCGAAAAAATATTCGTACAACACTTTGATACTCTTAATATATCAAAAATATAACAACTGAATCTGCTAGGCTATTTCAACTCTACATATTTTTTCATAGCCTAGCAGTATATTCAGTTAATCACTAACAAAATTATTCTATTCGTTTTAATTAAACCATTAGAAATATTGTTGTTAAATTAAATCATTCAAATATGTTATTTGTATCCTGTAAACTTCATGTAATGCTATGAATTTGATTGTACTCTTAGGTATGTTATGTAAGGTGAGCCATCTCCACTTTGAGCAATAATTTGTATAAATTGTTCATCCTCACCCCTATATTCTATAGTTGCTTGAGAGCTTACATGCTTACCATTTATATATACATTCTCAGCACCAGAAACAGAAACAACAATATTGTTTTCCAAATTATCAACTGGCACTAAACTTATTCCTCCATTAGTAGTCGGTATATCGGTATACTCATTACCATACCCGTCAACAACAGTTATCGTAAGCGCATCTCCCGATGTAGGTGCCTGTGTAGTCGTCCCAGTACAAGGTGCAATACCGCAAACCTCAGTAGAAATCTCGCCAAAAATACCATTCATAGCAGCAGCTCCAGTGTATACACGCACATATCTAATTGAGCCAAGATTAGCAGGTTGTCCATTAGAGTCAACCGCCCATGAAATGTCAATCGGATCTCCGCCTGATGTTCCAGCTGTCTTGGTATTATAGTCGTTTTGGTTTGCAAACTGCTGGTAAGGATTATACGCAATAGTGCCACCTAATTCTTTGTTAGGATGTGCATCGCAATATCCGAAGCCAATCTTGTCGGTTATATTTGTCGACGAAATTCCACCAAGCATTGTTCCTTCCAGTGTCAATGTATTAGTCACTCCGTTTGTAAGCGTGCGACTTGCAAATGACAATGAAGCTACTTTGTCGAGTGCAGTAGCGTTACCATTCCTAGCAACAAAGTAATTAGCATTTAGTGGGAACCAGCTGTGGCTATGGAAATTATTGGTTGTAATGGTTCCGCTTCTGGTGCCGGTATAATTAACTGGAGCAAGCGAACCAGCCGTTCCTGGACTATGTACTGCTGCATCTTCTGCCGGGTTAGGGTTTGTATATGTTATTGATGCGTTTTTAATTGTATCACTGTCATAGTATTTGGAACCAGCAATATCATACCATTTAACGCCGTCCTGTGACACCTGAATACAACCAGGCTCAGAATTGTTCCAGAAAGCATTTCCGTATACTATGAAATCTGCACCGTACTTATTAGCTGGATTATCGGCTATAGGGTTATCAAATTTGTAAACTGCATATCCGCCAAAGAAGCCAAGTGAAATTCCTGTCTGAGAATTAGCTTTCAAAGCTCCGTTTGAATCGAACGGGTCTCCCCATCCGCCAGCGCCAATACCCTCATTTGTAAATTGTCCAGGTGCAGGCAAGCACGCGAATAGACTTGCTCCACTATTAGTTGTTCCTCCACTAGGCACACCACAATAGAGTTTTAAAATTTCATTAGTATTTTCATTTTTCTTAACTGTAATTTCCACAACAGAACTTTTCCCTATAGGTAATGTTACAAGACCATATCTTGTGTTAGGGTCTTCCACATAATTTCCGTCCTCATCTGTAACGAATGTTCCGTCAGCATTTTGCTTATAAGCCCAGTGGAAGCCATTTTGAACTGTCGCACCGTTTTCATTTGTTTCCTTTACTATTGGTCTTCCTACTACCTTACTTCTATCGCTAAATATTAGCGAGAAACTAAATGGGTAATATCCATTTGTAGCGTTACTCTTGACATTATGTCCTTCAAAATACAGTCCCTCCACGGCATTGTCAACCGATACGGTCAGGGATCCTTGCGTGATTGTCGTATTAACATTCTCTGCGAAAGATGCCACATACATCATGGATATGAGCATCAGAATTATCGCAAAAATAGAAACGACTTTTTTAACATTATTCATCTTCATTTCGCAACCCGATTTTTAGATTAAATACGGATCGCCCTCTCCTTTCCTTCGAAAGATTTCCTTCCTTGAGTTTCAGCATGGCACGGAAGAAATACCATGTTGTCGATGTATAGGTTACCTCCCTTCAAAAGCAGACATCGAATTTCTGCAAATTGATATTAGCAATAAAAAAATCTGTACGACCGATAATCGCACAGATGTAAAAATCTAAATTAAATGCTCTCAGGCGACCTCGGTATTGGCAAGTGCCTCACAAAACAGCCTGCGTATCTGACTTATCCCATTCTTAAAATGGGCTTCACAGTGACCTACTCGCGAGGATTTTCACCTCATTCCGCATTTGCTTTCGCCGTTAAACATTAAAATTAATATTAAAATTAACTGGTCAAAAGCTTGGCTGATTGCAATATTAAATTGTATGTTTAGAAGCTATTATGAACTCCTAATTCATAATATAAATTATACAACTCTATTTCATAATTTACAAGCATTTTTACGTTAAAAATCTTTGCAAAATTCTTTGTTTAAACACTGAAAAATTCTTTACTAAAATCTTTGTTTAGGTGCTAAAAAATCTTTGTTTAAGCACTTAAAAAAGTCTTTGCTAAAGCCTTTGTTTAACAACTTAAAAATCGTCGGAGCAAGATCATATGTGAACTACCCCAACGATTCTTTTAGATTAAATTATATAAGCAAAATATCTCTTGCTATCTTAGCTTATAGTTCTCTTTCTTCGAATTACAACATATCCTGCGCCTAGGGCTACGATTGTAAGTCCGGCATAGCCTAGAGGATTCTCTGTGTCGCCAGTTTTGCCTGTACCCTTATCTTTGACAGTATCTTTCGCTGTAGTTGTTCCGCCCTTGCTAGCGTCATCCTTTTGACCTGCTTCTGAGCTTGCACTATCCTGCTGTTTTACAACAAGTTCTGCTTCTGCATCGCCTTTTGATGTCTTGAATGTGATTTTATGTGTGCCAACCGATAGAGAATCAACATAGTTTTTCTTAAATGTCACGATTATGCTTCCATTCTTAACCTCATAGTACGATTTATCTACAGATTTTCCATCTAGTATCACATCTTGTAAATCACCAGCTTTGAGGTCAACGCCTTCAATTTTATAAACTGCCTTAGTTGATACGCCTTTCGTATAAATAATCTTATTGCCTTCAGTTTTTACACTATTGTCATTTTGTCCTTCAGTAACAACCTTAAGGTAATTGTCTTCTGGATTTTCCGGTGTAGGTGGTTGCACCTTCATTCCAGCTTTCAGGCTGTCTGCGAATTTCTTTGTTGCATTCTCTAAATCTGCCTTTGCCTTGTTCACAGCTTCCTGCTTAGCATTAGCGTCTTCATCGACTTTCCTTGCCTCGCTAATTGCTGCTTCGAGTGCTTTCATTTCATCAGCTGTTGTCCACTTTTCACTAGGCTCAACATCCTTACCGTCAGCACTTGTTTTGATGTTTTTCTTTGCTTCTTCGGCATTCTTGATTGCTTTTTCAAGTTCAGTCTTGTCGGCTTTAGGTTCTTCCTTCATTCCATCTTTCAAACTGTCTGTGAATTTCTTTGTTGCTTTCTCTAAATCTGCCTTCGCCTTGTTCACTGCTTCCTGCTTAGCATTAGCGTCTTCATCGACTTTCCTTGCTTCGGCAATTGCAGCTTCAAGTGCTTTCATTTCTTCGGTTGTTGTCCACTTATCTACTGGCTCAACATCTTTTCCATCAGCACTTGTTTTAATATTTTTCTTTGCTTCCTCAGCAGCTTTGAGTGCTTTTTCAAGCTCAGTCTTGTCGACTTTCACAGGAGCTTTGCTCTGATATACATACTCTACTACATAGTCTGTCTGCGTGATTGTTTTCTTTATATCTTTGTCTGGCTTGACATATCCCTCTATGCTAGGTGCATTTTCCTTAGGGAATACATATTCCTGCCCATCTCTAAAGTAGTTCTGACCTATAATGGCGTCAGCAAGTTCTTTGCGCTTAAAGATTTCCGAAGGTGTATTGCCTGAATTAGTACCATTTGAACCATTATAGTTTTTCAAAAATGATTTATCACCGTTTCCAAGAGTTACTTTTCCATATGATTCATATGTCGTTTGATATTTGCATCCGTATACTATTTCTTCATCTCGTAGGCTCTTGCCATCTTGATCTACATATTTAACCTTAACAGGAACTGGATTTACAACACCTCCTGTGTTGAAGGCTGTTGCCTTTCCACTTTGGTCAAATATTTTTACATATCGCAGAGAACCCTTGTAGGATGACCCTTGAGTTTTTTCTCTAAAGTTCTTATAAAAAACTCCATTGCCAGCGGTCGGGAATTCTTTAACGCCACTTGGAATTATAACGCTTTCTATCAAATTGCATCCAAATGCACCCTCTCCTAATTTTTCAAGGCTTTCAGGCAGTATCAGCCTCTCTATATTATTCATGCTGAATGCACCCTTGCCGATTTCTTTCACGCCACTTGGTATATCAAGAGTCTGAAGCCCGCACGACATGAATGCGCCTTCATCTATTTTTTCGAGAGATGATTCATTATCACCCTCGCTTTTGAATTTTAGTGTTGTAAGTGTATCATTTCCCTTAAAAGCATCTTTTCCTATTGATTTTACACTGGCAGGTATGCGAAGCTCTGTTATTTTGTTCTTTACTTTCGAGCCCCATAGTGCATACTTAAAGGCACTATCTGCTATATGCTCTACAGCAACTCCGTCAATTTCATCTGGAATATCAAGCATCGCTTGGTTGTCAAAATTCTCGCCTGCCTTAAAGCCTTTGAGTGTTTTGGTTGCTTTGTCAAAATCCCAAATAGACATAGTCTTTACAGTTATTTCGCAATAAGGCTGTTCAAAGTTTTCAAACGGCTTATCTCCGTCCGCTATAACTCCTGCCATGTATTTACCTGCTTTATCAACCTTGAATTTTGCCATGCCTTTATCGTCTGTAACAGCTTCAGCCACCTTTTTACCATTGAAGTCAGTTAGCTGAACCTTAGTATTGGCAAGTGGTCTTGGCTGTACCGTTGTATCATCCACAAAATGATTTGAATATAGTGTTAGGGCAAATTCTTCGTTCTGCTCAACGTCCTTTTCAATATCATCAAACGATAGGAATACATCAAATTTAGGATATTCTCCCTGTAAAATAGCGATAGAAAAAATGTCGTTGTCTTTTAGAACTGTATTATTCGCAACTGACCCCAAGCCTGGAGAAAGTAACGGATAATTGTAATTTACAAGATAACTGATGTTATATGTTTCTATACCAAATATTTTCGTAAGCCACCCTTCGGGACCTGACTTCAAATAATTCTGCGGATTAGCCTCGAAATCACCTCTATATTTATCCGCATGCATAGCTGCGAGGGCATCTATTACAGTTACTTCGTTGCTGTATTTTTCAGCCTTGACATATCCATATTTTTTGGCAAGGTCTGCTCTGACATCAATTTTCTTGGCATAATAAAGCTTATTATTGTCTTTTCCAGCAGTTATCCAAATAGTCGCTTTCTTTACATTCTGTTTTTCCTTAAATGCTTTTACAGCATTTTCAAGTTCTGCTATTTCACTAACTATTTGCTCCTCGGTTGGCGAGGTTTTAAGTAAATTCTCTGCCTTTGCAATAGCGGCATCTAAAGCATTCTTTGCACCAGACGGATATTCGCCTGGATTATCGCCCTCTACCGCACTTTGAGATAACGCCTTTGCCTGCTTAATAAGTTCAACCAAATTGCTTGTCGAATTTTTTGTACCTTTAACTTTAATTGTTGCCTTGGCTTCTTGCTTGTATAGGCTTTGCAGTTTGGCATTTTCAGAATGCTTCGGTGCCCACTTGCCAAATCGCTCGCTCGATAACAGCGACGATATTTCAACCTCTGTCGTCTTTTCCTGCCTTGTAACCTTTAAATTTTCGTGTGTGACGACATTATTATTAGAAGATTTAAACTTGTTATATCCGTTAGCCTCAGCCTCAAAGCTGTCTTCAAAGAAGTTGTCAGGCTTAACGCCAGTTCCTTTGACGCCATTTACTTCGTAAACCCAAACTGCTTCTCCATTTTTGTCGAGGTACATCTCCTGAAAAGCTCGCAGGTTTTCTCGTACATCGTCCTTTGTCTTGTTAGTTCCCTTGATTCCGTCAAAATAGTGGACCTTTGCATAGTCCATCATTTTGATTTCTTTGTCTAACTCCTCATTGCTTATGCTTCCAATCGTAAATGGAATTTTCTTTGTTGCCGTAACACCGTTTCTAGTGAATGTAACTGTCAAGTTGCTGTCTTTTTTCTCTGCAAATGGGTCTATTGCAACTCTATACCCGTTGACAACGGCTCCAGGATTGTCACTTGTGACCTTTATTTCCTTGTTTTGGAATACGAGCTTTCCATTTTCGTCCTTGATTCTTGTATATCTAGGGAGTTGTAAATCATTCATCAAATCCTTAAGGCTTGATTTTGCTCCTGTGCCGTAATCGGTAATATCCTTGTAATACTTATCCAAAAGCGCCTTGAGTTCTTCTGCTGATTCAGACTGTACAGGCTTTACCTTTACGACAAAGGTTTTCTTAACCTTAGGGAAGGTTTCCACCGTTTCATTAAGGTTAGAGTTAAGATGATTGTCCAGTGCAACAAAGGTAGCAGTCAGCGTAACGGTTTCTTCTTTTGTTGTCCGTTTTACAACAGCACTTGACGCAAAAGGCTTAGTTGGATCATTTTTAATGCTGATAACACCTGAATTTGAGGATGACCATATGATTTCAGACCATACATTTCTTTTGTCCTCTTTCAGGACGGTCGGCAAAGTAAAATTCTTTTCAACAGCATCCAAATCCAAGGCTTGATTTTTGGTTATAAAATTCTTATCAACCTTAGCCGCCTCTTCTTCTATCTTTTGTTTATAATATTCTCTATCCCACCCGACAGTTACAGTATGTTTTTTTGCTTGAATACTTGCTGTGCCGTAGTAAATTTTGAATATTACAGATACGTTTGCCGTAAAATAATCGTTTAATTCACCTTTCTTGTAGGCTATCGTACCATCATTTTTAATATAATTAGTGTCTTTACTTTCTACGACCTCAAGCTTAACCTTAGAAAAATCAATGCCCTTCAAGGCATCCCTATTCTTAAGAACGCTCTTTGCGAACTCGTTTATATTTTTATCCGTGGCAAAATTTGGTCGAAGTGCATATAGATTGTTAAGCTCATTGCTTATTTTGTTGAGGCTATCAGTATCTTCCTCGCTTACCGCAGCTTCCTTTTTCTTTAAATTAACTTTGTAATCTCCACCTTGCGTAGGTTTGCATTCTTCAAAATAGTTCTCGTAGTTATCAGCTTTTACACTCAAATAATAGCTAATATTCTTTTGGACATTATAATCGTATTTACCGTCAAGGTTGGCAATAGGCTCACGCCCCTCTTTATCTTTGTATAGGTTTACAGACAAATTATCTGCATCCTTTAAAAGTTCCTTGCCACTATCCTTATCATACGCCTTGACCGATATTCTAACTGGTGCGTTTTCTGACTTAGGTGCTTTCAAGATTATCTTAATATTTCTTTGAGCAATAGGGTCTATCTTCCCCTCCTGCACCTGTATGTTATTAGAATTTTTCTTAAATAATGCCAGTCTCGCATTAACTGTTATATCTTCATCCGTCGGTCTTTTCTTTATCTTAATGGTTGTCTGCGTTCCATTTGGCGCCGTCTTAGCATCCAGCGCACTACCCTCAAAGAATACCGTCGCTCTGTGGTTAGCAAATTTCCTAAAATTAAAATTCAGACTTGTGAAATCTGGTGTATTGCTCGTAGACATCTTATAGCCTATCGTATAAGTAAGCCCGTCTTTGCTTTTCAGCCTGCCATACTCCTTCTCTGGATTCCAAGTCCCTCCGTTAGTAATTAAATTGTTATACTCTCCTGCCAAAAAATCATCAAGTGCTTTATTAGCTTCTGTTATTTCTGATTCCGTATAACTTTCATCCGTTCCATGAACAAAATAGGTCGGCATACTGGCACTTAAAATCAGCATAATGGAAATGAATAGCACTACAATTTTAGCAAAATCTTTTCTTTTCGCCGTATACATTCTTTACGTCCTTTCTACTACAAAATATTTGTGCATAATCACAACTAAAGCTACACAATTTAAAAAGCAACCTCTTGCGAGGTTGCTCAAATACAATGGTCATTATATCCCAAAGAAAATTTGCTTCCATCTCTCGTAGAATTAAATTTGACCGGACAGTACAGGTAATCTGACTTAGAGAATCAATGTAAATTCTCATCACAGTGGCGGGACCGTCTAAGATTTTCACTTAGTTCCCCTGTAGTTGTCGTTTTAATTTTTAAACATCTATCACCAATAAATGGAATAGACAAATAATTCTACTATAAGAATTTATGAATTTCTCTTTCTTCGAATTATAACATATCCTGCTCCGAATGCTGCTATTGCAATTCCTGCATAGCCTAGAGCATTTGCAGTATCTCCAGTCTTAGCCGCATCCTTAGCTTTGACGGTATCTTTTTCTACAGTTGTCTTTCCACCCTTGCTACCGTCATCCTTTTGACCCGGCTTCTGAGGATCTGGTTTCTGTGGGTCAGGCTTAGCATTTTCTTCTTTAACTACACCCTTAACCACTAGCTTATCTTGGGACTGATCCTTGTACACTACAGTAACATTTACTTCAAATGCTCCTGCCGTCTTGCCGTCCGGCAAGGAAGCCTCATCTAGGTCAATCATTGCATCGTCAGGTATGCCCTTGATGGCTTTCTTAATTAGGTCCTTTGTTACAGCCTTACCGAAATCTACCGCGATTGTCTCTGATGTCGGATTATATTTGTCAGCTTCCCTCTGAATAGGAGCGGCCTTTTCAAATGCCCAAGAGCCTACGAATTTAATATCGGCTCCATCGATTGTGGCTTCCTTAGGGTTATATCCCTTGAATATCCACTTTCCTCCTTCAACTTCGACAGTAGTTTCGTTCGGCTCAGTAGGCGTTACCTTTGTCTTATCAGCTATACCGTCAATGCTTGCAGGTAGCAAGCCCTTAGCAATGCCCTCAGGCAAATCCATGCCTACTGTCATAGACTTAAATTCATAAGTTGCCTTATACTTAGGCGGTACAGGTGCATCCTTTACTTCAAACTGGCTCTCAACATTACCGTCCTTAGTTTGAACAGTAAGTTTATGAGTTCCTACGCTTAGATTATCAAGGTAGTCCTTCTTGAGGGTTAGAATTATACTCCCTTCTTTCGCCTCGTACTGATTTGCATTAATCTCAGTGTCATCTACTTTAACCTTCTCTAATCTGCTCAGCACACCGTTTTTGATATACCATGTTGCACCTAGAGATGTTCCCTTAGTATATACCAGCTTGCCATTGTCTATTGTTACGTTATTACCTTCGTTGTGGCTTTGGTCGGCTGTAATATCTAGGTCTCCGATAACATGAATCTTAACGGTAATCGGCTTAGCTCCGCCCGTCATATCCCAAGGCGTTGCAGTTGCCGTAACGGTTCCTGGTTTCTTCGCTGTTATTTTGTGAATAAACTTAGGTAAATCGCCTGTTTTGCCTGTGGATTCAACAACTTCTTCATTTTCAACAATGCCTTCCTTATCGAACGTCCAGTTAAATCGCTGTTCAGACGGTACTTCAGGAGTAAGCTTGAGGCCTAGCTCAGTCGTCGTCTCGCCCGGTTTCAGCACGATTTCCTTATTTGTGAACTCTGCCGACGTCATCGGTATTTTGTACTGCAAATCCACTTCAACAATCTTTGAAAGCTGAGGGTTTGCCTTGCTTGTAACCTTGAATTTCGCCTTACCTGCCTTGGTCGGTACTATTCCATTCTTGAAATATTCCATATATGTCGCAATCTCAGGTGTTAAAGCTTCCCAAGTTACCTCTGTGTTCGTTGCGTTTGCTGGCGTTGGGATAATCTTGTAGTTGTCGCTACCCTCTCCCTCGATGATACCAACAAAATAGCTTCCTCCCGACTTGCTTGACCAGTTGCCCTCAAGGTTGTTCCATGCACTGATTCTGTAGGTTGTAGGTAACTGAACCTTAAAGTCAGTCATAGGTACGGCTTTCAATTTCGCTTTGAAGAATACGTTTTCGTTAGGATATTCCTCAAGAGTAGCCTTGAATGTCGCCTCGTGGTCAACAGTTATCCAGAATGCCTGTCCGTTTACACGGCTTGTTGCACCATTAGTGATTTCCCACTTAATTTTCTTGGTGTCAACGTCAACATATTGCCCGTTCTTCTTAATCTGCACCTTCAGAGAATGAGGACCAGAGCTTGTGGTCTCAAAGGTCTTGTTCATATCCCATACGTTTCCTGCGATTAGGATTCTAGGTTCAGGCTTTTCGACAGTCTTTGGCTTTACATTAACCGTAACCTCGTCGCTTATTTCGTTAGGCATTTCAACCTTAATGGTTGTCTTTCCTGCTGATTTGGCAGTAATCTTAAAGCCTTTCTTGTCATATCCCATAGTGGCAATCTTATCATCTCCACCATAGCACAGCCATAGCTCAAATTTCTTACCTGCTGCCCAGCTTTCCGGCTCAACCTTAAGCTTATCAAACGGCAAATAATGTGTTTCGCCTACAGTAAGGTCGATATTTTTCTCAGATTTATCTATTGCAAATGACTGCTTGTACTCCTTGTCAATAGTTGTTCCGTCAACAGTGTAGCTGATTTGAATTGCATCTCCATTAGTCAACTCAATATCGTTTGCACCCTTGCCGGCACCATATTTCATCTGTGTAAGAGCTGCATTTGTTTTTTCACCGTTTAACAGATATGTCCAGCCTGATTTATCGGCTTCCTCTTTTTTTCCGTCTTTCTCAAAGATAGAAATTATATTGATTTTCTCTTTAAGACCAGCTATTTCAGAGAAGTTTGTACCACTTCCATTTACTTTGTATGATATATTAGCTGTGTCAAGTTCTTTCTTTACAGCATTTAAAAGATTATCTCCATCATTTATTGTGATAATCTTATTTACAATTTCTCCCTTAGCAGTATCTGGGATATTTATATTGCTTCCATATTCATTTACAAGATTCTTTAAGGCAGTCTTGTTGCTAATTATAACTCGAACTTGAATAGGTTTCTGCATTGGTGCATTCACTGTAACCTTACAGATTGCTTCCTTCTTGCCGTCCTTTGTCGTAGCCTTGATTTCAGCATTGCCACGAGATACGGCGGTTACCTTACCATTTTCGTCGACCTTAGCAACATTTGGATTGCTTGAAGTCCACTCAACATCCTTAACATCCGCGTTTGCTGGAGTGATAGTATGTGTCAGCGTTTCCTCTGCACCCTTGTCGAGTGTCAAACTTGTTTTATTCAGTTTAATTTCTTCAACGCGATACTGTCTTCCAACAGTTAGAAGATATGTTTTCGTTTTCTTGCCACTCTCAGATGTTATGGTTACCTTTAGCTTAACATCCTTATTAAGCTCCTTAGCATTCACTCTGAATCTATACGCCTTATGCCCGTCATTAGCCTGTTGCACATCGAATTTTTTAATCTCATCATTTACATTGTCGAGTGCTTCAACCTTAACGACAGCCTTATCATTCTCAGGAGTAACCCAAATGTTATTTCCAGCTTTCGCTCTGACCTCATCGCTCGGTTTTGAAATCATTTCCTTGGTCTCATCAACACTGAAATTAGGTGTAAGCTCTAAAGGAGTGTTGCCAGCCCAAGGAGGTGTATTTCTAGGAGCTGTCACGCTAATGTTGTGAGCGTTGGCATTGTCACTTGCTGCGACTATGGTTATTTTGTAGACCTTTTCGCTTCCAGACTTGACTGTCTTGACATTAACAATGGTTTTGCCACTCTTGTCTAGTTCAAGTTCAAATGGCTTACCGGATACTGCTGGCTTGTCGTTGATTGTAAGCGTGTCGCCAATACCTGCTATCGCCTTAATATTTACCTTAGTTGTTTTTTCATCGACTGTGATTGAATATTCTTTATTTTTATAGTTATAAGCATCCTTGAACGCTTTGCCCTCATCTGTTTGATACGATTCGCCCTTCTCATTAGTTACATCAAGGCTTTCGAGTACTGATCCGACTTTTTCTACAGCGAAAAGATGACAGCTGTCATTCTTATAATACAAAGTACCTTCCTGGTCGGCCACGATAGGGCTTATGCAGAACTGCTGCTTGTCACTGTCAGGTGTGTAAACCGCAAGCTGAGTTCTGTCCTTGATTATAGGCTCCTTTGCACCCTGCACGTCATAGAACGCATAGATTCCACCTGGTTGTGCATTGTATGTAAAGTAAACATAGATTCTTCCGTCAGCTCCAGGTGTTGCCTTATCAAAGTCCTCTTTCATATATTCGGTAGTAAGAAGCGGTGTAGCCTGCGGATAACCTGGTATATCCTGCTTATATGCTATGGATGTTTCGCTAAGCTTAGGCTGACTGTTATCTATTACAACAAACTTATGGTCGCTGTTTGGATCAAACTGGCTTTTGCCTGAAACCCCAATGTAAATTCTATCCTTGTAAACTACTGGTGTTGCCGTTGTCATACCGCCTACATAGACGTAGCTGTCATTGCTTAGTTTGCCGTCCTCAGTAACCTGTGTCTTGTGTACATGACCACCCTTGGTAGAATAATAAAGATATCCATTATCGTAAGATACACTCGTTCTGATATCGCCCTTAATATTAGGTACGCTGTCAATCATGGCGCCAGTCTTAGGATTTAACGTATATAAGGTCGAGCCTTCTTTATACTGTCCTTCACTAGTTCCATCGTCAGTTCCTATGGCAAGATACTTGTCAGTAACATACGCACCCGACCAATAAAATCCTCTAGGTCTGTTGCTATCGCCACTGTTTTTCTTGTCGTCCTTTGACGGAGTAAAGGTCCAAGCCGGCTCCTTGACCTTATATGTAACTTCTTTTTTCTCAGTTGAACCGGAGTTCACCATTGTAACCTTTGTAGTTTGCTCGGTGATCCCCTCATTATCAATCTTTACAGCAAAGAATTGTCCGTCTCGGTTTTCTCCATTCCATGTTCCAAGGTATACATATCCTACGCCGTCTATCTTCTTGTAGCTCAAATTCGATACAGTCTGACCCTTGATATTGTCAGCCTTGGCTACCCAAAGAGGTTTAAGGGTTCTCGCATCCACGCACTGGAGTGCTCCATTTGCAATCTGTACGAAAAATTTTCCTTCTGCGTACAGCATTGGATTCATTGCAAATCCTACATTTCTACCCTGGAAAAACGGTTCTCTTTCTTCCTGTGATAACTCAGTTTCTTCTCCAGTTTCCTTATATAGCTGTACTATGCGACTTCCTACAGCTATATACGCAAAATCTTTGTCGATTAGTGGTGGTGTAGGAGCAGCTGCCCAGCCTGTGCCAAATTTAGCAGCCCACTTAGTCTGTGTCTCCTGTGGCAGTCTCGGTGTAGCTCTTTCAACGACAGAGTTGTTGTTAGTTGCATTTGCATACTTATACCAATCCCAATCGTCCGTATTGCCTATGTCTTTTGTTTCTTCGGCATAAGCTTTGGCTGTTCCGCCCGAAATGATCATAGTAATGATAATCGCAAATGCGAGCAAAAATAATCCGACCTTCTTAAAGCCGTTCTTTGCTAGAATCTTTGTCATTTCAATACTTTCCTTTCTTGATTTTTAATATTGTATGTTGAATTTAAGTCACTTGCACCCATATAATGGATGGGCGAAGCAGGGCTATAGCCCATTGATATATGTAATATATTAAATATAATTACCTTATACAGTTAGGGTTTGAATTTATGATTTTAGTCCCATTACCTTATTCAGAGGCATCCAGTTCAATCAGAAAATCTGCTTTAAGCGTGTTTCGTTTAAGTTTCGTTTAGGTTTACCGGTGCTTATTTATGCTTGGGGAATAGGCCACCTTTTTCAATGCGGTTCTGTGCTTCAATTCCCAAAAGTGCATATAGTGTCGCTACTTTGTTAATCTCGTCATCTTTTCCCTTATATTTAAACCCCTTGTCATAGATAAATTTCGATAAGCCGTCTTTTACGGTTTTGTCGTTCTTTGTCAGCGGGTCATGAGTTTCGGCATCAATTCCAAGAGAGGATAGACTCATAAGCACAACCCCTGTGCTTTTGGCATCACCGAATGAGCCGTTATCCTTCTGTGCATTTTCGATATATCCCATTATCATGCTGAGAGCGATGCTCGTATCCGGCAAGGCGTGATAATATGACAGCGCTTGAGCAACTATCGCCTGATCCTCTATCTGATTCGCCTCTTCGTCGCTACTATTTTGTGCAAAAGTAATTAAATCATTGTAGTAGGTCTCTTCGTTTTGAAGCTTAGTCCCCAAATACTTGCTTGCAATAAGTGCCCACGCTTTGTCGGTTATGCTTGCCGTTTGCGAAAGCTCCGCATCATCCAGCTTGGCGATAAAATTATTCTCCTTATAATCCTCTGGATTTTTCTTAAGCGCATTCAAGGCAAGGCTTGCTGTTGCGTAATCTTTGATTGTATTCGCTCCTATCTTACCGTTATTTTCACTTATGGCTTCGTCAAATCGACTAAGATATTTCTCGTAGATGTTTCTTTTCGAAATTTTCGTCTGAAGTTCTTTGTCCTCTTTGATGAGCTTTGAATTTGCAAATAGGTAGATTTCGAGAGAATAATCGGAAAAATCGTCAAAGGCTTGCTTGCCTTCTATCATGTAATTCAATGCCTTTGGCTCCTGCTCATCAAGCGCACTTTTCTTGTCGTTATTGCCGGCACAGCCCACAAAATATACGCTCACCAAGAGCACCATTAAGGCAATAGCTATTCTGCGTATGAATGTGCTTTTGTTGTTCTTGTCGGTAGCTTCTGTAGCTATGGCCGTTTGATTTCTTAAATTTAGCAAATTATAATGTCTCCTTGTTCGCTTTTCGGTCTTTGTGAAAATTCGTGTTGAGCCTACGTTTTGTTGCATTTTGTTGCGTTTTGCTCCATTTTACTTGATCCGAAAACTGTTTTGTAAGCTACTTGTTTGGCTTTCACGGAAAATCCACATAATAAAAAACCGAATCGCTTTAGCAACCCGTTTCGTTACACATCTCTGCAAGCAGCCCCGATTTCCACGCCGAAGCATACTCATGCAAAGAGGTAACCTGACTTAGCCATGTCTTAATCATCGGAACACTCTTATTAGAGCATGACATTATCAATTTCGATGTGCGATGTGCGATATTGCAAGCCTTTCCAGCTACAAAGTACACAATGCTCGATATAAGATAAAATGGCATCACAGTGGCGGGACCGTACCAGATTTTCACCGGTTTCCCCTCTTGATTGGCTATAACTCGAAATCCCTCAGGATTCCGTGCGTTCAAACCAATCATTCAATTGCAATCATTTAATTTTCTGGACAAGCTTTTCTGTATGAACTTGTACACCTTAATTTTATCCATGAGACTGGTTTTTGTCAATAGAAATGGATAAAATAAAATACAAAAATCTACGTAAAAATATATGGCGATAAAGACGAGGTAGTTGAGAGCGGATATGGGGGTCTTTAGGTTTAGAAATCAAGTGAATTTTCATTCAGCAAAAACTCATATAGCCCAACGTGTAATATTCCGTCATCGTCCGTCCAATGCCTCATAGATGTTTTGCTGACAATAATCTTTTTGAAAAAATCCTTTGTATTCTTCAATGGTCTGAGCTCCGTTTCTAGCTTTGACGCGTCCGAAACATTCAGCGCAGATTGAATATAATATTTTTTAGAACCCTTATTTACCACGAAATCTATCTCGCACTGTTTTTTTGTTCTTTCTCCCGCATTCGTTTCCACAATCTCTACAACCCCAACATCAACAGAATATTCGCGACACAAAAGCTCGTTATATATAATATTCTCCATTATGTGAGTTTCTTCCTGTTGTCTGAAATTAAGTCTTGCATTGCGAAGTCCTATGTCTGTGCAATAATATTTTGACGGATACTCAAAGTATTTCTTGCCTTTCACATCGTACCGCTTCGCATTGCTAAACAGAAACGACTCAATCAGATAGTTTAGATACCTTGAAATAGTCGTGCTGGATACCTTAATGCTTTTAACCGACTGCAACGTTTTTGCAATTTTGCTTGCATTAGTGAGCGAGCCGACGGAGGAACAAAGATCATCTGTTAATTCGCTAAGTACATCGGGCATTTCAATATCGTAACGCTCCTCAATGTCCTTGAAATAAACCTCCGTAAATAGATTTTGTAAATATCTCATCTTTTCTACATCGTTTTTTTTGCTTAAAACAAGTGGCATACCGCCGTATAAAGCATATTCCTCATAGGCATCTGATTTATCCCCGCCCTCAAGCGAGTAAAATTCTTTGAAGGATATCGGATAAATTTTTATCTCATCGCCCCTGCCACGGAAAGCGGTCAGCACATCCTTTGTGAGCATTTTTGAATTACTGCCTGTTACATAAATATCAATATTGCGAAGTCGCATAAGTCCGTTCAGGACATTGTAAAGCCCTATATTCTCAGGATTTTTAAGCTCATCCTTTGTTATTGCATACTGCACCTCATCTATAAGGATGTAGTACATATCTGAATTAACGATTTTCCCACGAATATATTTCGACAGTTCATCGGAATCGCGATATTTTTCAAAAGTATTATCGTCCAAGGCAATCCTAATAATCTGTTCTTCCTTTACGCCACTTTGAATCAGATAATCATAAAAAAGATTGAAAAGCAGAAAGCTCTTGCCACATCGTCTTATGCCAGTAATAACCTTAATCAGTCCGTTTTCTTTTCTATCAATAATTCTCTTAAGATATTCATCCCTCTTAATGATATTCTGCATTATGCGCTCCTCTCATTTTAAACTTAGGTGCATTTTACCGCAACTTCCAAATGTATTATCGCATGTTTTTCACAAAATATCAATATGCCATTTGAAACTTAGGTGCATTTTATCGCAACTTTCAAATGTATTATCGCATGTTTTACAAAAGACCAAGTTGTCATTTGAAACTTGAGTATATTTTACCGTAACTTTCAAATGTATTGTCGCATGTTTTACGAAAGACCAAGTTGTCATTTGAAACTTGAGTATATTTTACCCTAACTTTCAAATGGCTCCCTGCATCCCGCATAAAATCACACGCGAGTCCCGAGAGCAAGGATTGAGCTAAGGCGATGAGTATACCACCTAAAACAATCGCACGCAAACCCCGAACGCAAGGATTGATCGTAACCCGCACCCTCTCGAACCAGCCGCAAACTCAAAACACAAGAATTGATCAGAAAACGCACTCTCTACGACCAGCCGTAAACCTCGAACGCAAGAATATGTTTGCTCATGCTAATATTTTGTGGTAAAATCCGTTACATGAAAACGAATCCAAACAGCAAAAAACAGCAAAATGCAGGCGTACCGCTAAGTTTTCTCGAAAAACTGCGCAATCGGCTTCATATCGCCACATATTCCAAGGATGCTCTAATCATGGCGAAGACGTTCGGGCTTGGCATCGAGCTGAATCATGTGTGCATATCCGAGCTACTTGACGCTGACAAAATCGAGGAAACTATCAAGTGGATAAAGTCTGACCTTGAAAGTGCAGACTTGCCGTTTCCTGCAACAAAAAATGCCCCCATACTTTTGCACGGGCCTTTTACCGAAATTGTGCCGGGCGCTATGGACCACAGAGCCGTTGACCTTGCGCTTCAGAGAATGGAAGAAGCGTATGAGCTTTGCATGAAAATCGGCGTTGACAGGATGATTGTGCATTCCGGATACTTCCCACCGATGTATTATAAGGAGTGGCACCACGAAAAGTCACTGGTTTTCTGGGACAAATTTTTGCAAGGCAAGGATAACTTTACAGTCTATGTCGAAAATTCGTTTGAGGACGAGCCGTTCATGATGGCAAAGTTAATGGATGATTTCGATAAGCCGAATCTTAAACTCTGCCTTGACGTTGGTCATGCAAATGTTACGACACCAAAGGATTTGCCCGTCGAAAAATGGATTGAACACCTAGGCTCACGTGTCGCTCATTATCATATCCACAATAATATGGGGACAAAAGATACGCACAGCTCACTCGGCGACGGCACTATGGATATGTCAAGCATACTACGGGCGATAGCACAAAATAATAGCAGCGCCTACACCCTAACACTTGAAAGTCAAGATTGTAGCCGCTGCATAAAATGGCTTTCGTCTCACCATTAGTTTACCAATGGCTTACATTGACGCAGTTTTGTATGTATCTTAAATCTATATTTCCCAAAATTCTGTTTTTATAGAAAGAATATATAAGACTAATTCGCCCTAAGATTTCAAGGTTTCAAGCGTTTTTACCAACTATTTTTGTCATATAAGCCAATTGAAAACATTTTACTCAATTTCTAAGGCTTTGATATCAATCCATACCGTATTTCAAAGTTCTGCAAGTTTTTAAACTCTGCAAATTCTTAAACTCTGTGAGTTCTTCTCAAATTAATTTGAATGGAATGGTTATAAGGTTTTCCACGAGATGCGTAATTCTCTTTTTGATTCTACACAGTCAGACAAATATAAATTTATAAGGGTCTGATATGGTATGCCCGATTTTTGGGACATATTTTTAAAGTAGTCTATCACTGCCCCGTCAAGATTTATTGTGATTTGCTTCTTTTTTCTGTTGGAATATGGATTTTTCCTAGGATTCAAGTTCCTGATATCGTATTCTTCCCTCATGCTTACCACCCTTTCTCATATATTCTTTGCTCATTTTTAGTTGCTTTTCTTGCAGAAATTAAACGGATAACATTATCATCGTTACGATAGCAATGGCTTACAATACATATTTTCGCTGACCTAATCGCACCAATAATCAAAAATCTTTCTTCTTCAATAGAATGGTCTGGGTCATCGAACAGAATAGCATTATCATCTTCAAATACTTCTCTTGCTTCCTCGAAAGATAAGCCATGTTTTTTCTTATTAATCTCGTTTTTATTCTCATCCCAAGCGAAATTGATATCTCTCATAACTATATTATACTTATATTCTATTTATATTCAACATATTTTTTAAAGCTTTTATCCTTTTTCAGGATTGGAGCCGCTGTATAGAATGGCTTTCATCTCACAAGTAGTTTTCTGAAGAAATTTACGGGTCAAATCGACAAAATCGAAAATCTTACCGTAATATTCACAAGATGATTACGGGTCATTTCTCGAAAATTAATTTTAGTACCGTAATCTATGCAAAAAAATACGGGTCAAATTTAAAAAAACGAAAATCATACCGTAAATGTTGCGATAAACTACTACCTATAAAGTAGACACGGTAAAAACGAAT
>UMIY01047700.1_pt1 | contig 21716 bp, 22 predicted proteins | sample 1965921 | NCBI WGS metagenome assembly UMIY01 (sample SAMEA4836134, study PRJEB28245) | human gut metagenome | biome: gut microbiome; material: fecal sample | place: Denmark | collected 2008
AAACCTAAGAAGGGAAGCAAGTGTAGATTCTGAAATTATCAAAATTTTGGAAAAGGGAACTGAACTCTATGTCTTAGAAACAAAAATCGAGCAAGGCGAGAGAATTTGGTGTCATGTAGAAGTCAAAAGCAGTATATCTGGCGAAAATATAAATGGCTGGATTTCAGATAAAACTTTAAATTAATTTCTCCACTTAGGTGGAGATTTTTTTTTGAAAAAAATGAACCTTTTCGCATCCTAAATAGTCTTATAAGTAGATGCATCCAAAGGAGGTTAAAATGAATCCCCAAAAATTTAAGATAGAAAATTTTAAAAAATTAAAAAAGGGCGACAAAGATTCCTTTGATCTCCTCTATGAAGAATACTACTTAAGCTTGTACCGAACTGCCCTTCTAATCTTGGGAAATAGACAGGAGGCAGAAGATGTCCTCCAAGACACCTTCCTTTCTATTTACAAAAACATAAATAACTTGAAGGAATTTAACAAGTTAAGGCCTTGGATTTTTTCAATTTTAAAAAATTCTTGCTACACTAGATATAAAAATAGAAAGAGAGAATTTCCCCATGAATTTGTTTTGGAAAAGGCTGACTCAAAGCTTATTTCAAGTGGAGAAGATGAATTTGTATTAAATAATGAAGTTGAATCAGCCCTCTTAAAATTAAATCCAAAGGAAAGAGAAGTCCTAGTCCTCTTTTATTACGACGACTTCTCCATAGAAGAAATCGCAAAGATTTTGAAGACCTTTACGGGTACAGTTAAGTCTAGACTTTTTAGAGCTCGAAAAAATTTAAAGAAAGAAATAATGAAAGTCGACCAAGACTTTGGAGAGAAGGAGAGTATTTATGAATAATTTTAATAATTTTGATGAGTATATAAAAGACAAATTAGAAAAAAGTGTAGAAAATTCTGCTCCTTCTGCTTACCTCAAAAATAAAATTGACTTAGAAATTAAGTCAACAGAAGAAAAAGGAGAATTTAAAATGAAAAAACGATTTGTATTAGTGGCAGCTGCTGCCCTTGTACTTTCTGTTGGTGTTTTTGCAGCAGGAAAAATTACTGGAACAATTTCATCTTCAACATCATATTACAACTACACAACTTACACTGATCTGGCTAAGGCAGAAAAGAAGGCTGGCTTTGACGTAGAAGCACCAGAAAGTTTAGGAGATTATAAGTTTGATGGAATCACAATGGATAATATAGCAGATATTGATGATGCTGGAGCAAAACTAAATAAGAGAAAGGCAATTGATGTAGACTATAAAAATGCTGATGGAGATATAGTAATGCTCTCAATTGACAAACGTCCCGACAATATAAAAACTGTTGATGAAGAGTTTTATCATGAGATGAGGGATATTAAGGGCGTGCCAGTTTATTACTCAAGACTGGAAAGTGTAGTTTTACCCGATGAAAAAGATGCAACAAAAGAAGAACTCGAAAGATCAAAAAATGATCCTTTCTTTAACCTAGCCATTGGATCAGATAAAAGAGAAGAATCAACTTCAAAGCACCTAATCTTTGACTACAAGGGAGTCCAATATGCCTTAATGGCTGGAGATGATATGGACATAAACGAATTTTATAGGATGGCAGAAGAAATTATAAAATAATTTTATTGGATAACAGATAGTTTTATAAAATTTTAAAAATCTAAAGACCTACAAAAAAAGGACCCGCTCGGTCCTTTCTTTTTGTCTAAAATATTTAATTTGCACCAGACATTTTTTTATACATATCAATGTTTGAGTCATTTAAAAATTCGTAGGCTGCATTTATTTCTTGGAATTTTTCCTTGGCGCCCTCTTCTTTGTTTAAGTCAGGGTGATATTTTTTTGCCATCTTTCTGTAGGCAAGTTTCACTTCATACTTGTCTGCAGAATAATTTACACCGAGAGTGTCACAGGCTTTTTCATATTGATCCTTAAATCCGTAGCTTCCTCCTTTTGATTGATTTCCATAAGATCCACCATAATTATTTCCGTAAGAGCCTTGATTTTCATAAAATCCGCCATAAGCTTGCTGTCTAAAAAATTCATCAAACTGAGAAAAGTCGTCGAAGGTCGTCCAAGTAAATCCTCCAAAATCTTGAAATCTCTCTCTAAACTCTTCCTCTCTCTTTTTTCTTCTCTCTTCTTCTTGTCTAAGTCTTTCCCTTTCTTTTTTCTCCCAATAAGCTCTGCCATAGCCAGAAATACTTTCGAATTCATTAGCCTTACCAAGTAGATAATGATCTGCCCTATCGTAGAAAAATTCTGTTACCATATAATGTATGTATTTCAAAAAAGATTCTGACACATTGCCAAGTAGGGGCACAATTATAGCAAGCATTATTATAGTTGAGAGCCACTTATTTCGTGCAAGACCCTGCCATGCAAAGGGATTTAATAATAAAAATATTATTAAGCATCCACCCATGGAAATTACATACAAGAAAAATCTTCTTATTGCTGAAAATAAATCCACAGCAATATTTACTACTACAATTAAAAAAGTTAAGATGAGGTCAAAAAATTTGCCCAAACCCTTATAAAAATATCCTAAAATTTTATTCATTTTGCTTCCTTTTTCTATATTCTTCTAAAAATTTATTGTCTTCAATGACAAGTCCCCACTCATTGGCAAGAAACTCCAAGTGATGAGTGAACTCGTGGAGGAGAACTTCCTCTAACTTTTCTTTTAAAATCTCCCTTGATGAGTAACGATATAACTCCATAAAGGAGCCGTAATAAATTTTTATCATATTGCCAAGGATTGACCTTTGATACTCGCCCATGATGACGAGGTCTTCTGCATAGGACTCATCGTGAAATTTGCTCTCTTCTGTAAGAATTATACCACCATTAAGATGCTCGTAGGCATAAGATGGAATACTTTCACAAATTTCCTCCAAGATTTCCTGGACTTCATCAATCCTATCCAAGTAGTAGGAATCGTATTTGTCTTCCCTGTCTAATTTTTGTTCTTCTCCTGCCTCTTCTTTGCTTTCTTCTTGTTTATCATCTTTATTCTCGTCATTAGTCTCATCTATTAGATTTTCTTCTTCATTTACCTTTGGAAGTTTATCATTATCACTTGAACTTAATTCTATGTCATTTTCTTTTTTATAATAAAAATCTTCAATTAATTTAATGGGAATCTCAATGTTATTTTCATTATCACTTATATAAATTTTTTTACCATCTTCATCAAGCATCTTTGCCCCTCCAAAAATAAAAAACTGTAGAATTCTACAGTTTTATCTACATTTATTTAATTATAATACCCCGAGAGAAAAATTTCTACACATCTTACACTTTAGCGAGGGTCTTGCCTGGAACTGCTGACAATAATTTTTTTGTGTAGTCTTCTCTTGGGTTTTCAAAAATTTCTTCGGACTCATTGTACTCCACACAATTTCCATGATACATTACAAGAACTTCTTCAGCAACATGCCTAACAACAGAAAGATCGTGAGAAATAAAAATCATTGATAGGCCTAAATCTCTTTGCAAATCTTCCATCAAATTAATTATTTGTGCCTGAATGGAAACATCAAGGGCAGAAGTTGGTTCATCTGCCACAATTATTTTTGGATCAACTGCAAGAGCCCTTGCAATAGAAATTCTCTGTCTCTGTCCTCCAGAAAATTCGTGGGGATACCTCTCCATGTGATATTCTGATAAGCCACAAATTTCCATAGTCTCAAGAACTTTTTTGTAAATCTTTTTCTTGTCTTTTTCGCCCAAAAGATTTCTTATGCCCGATGCAATTATGTCCTTACATTTTTTTCTTGGATTAAGTGAAGAATAGGGGTCTTGGAAAATCATCTGCAGGTCTTTTCTATATTTCTTTAGCTCTTTTTGATTTTCCTTTAAAATATTTTTGCCCTTATAGATTATTTCTCCACTTGCATCTGGATAAAGTCCCATGATACACCTTGCAAGGGTTGACTTCCCTGAGCCACTTTCGCCAACAACTCCAAGTGTGTGAGAAGTTTTTAAGTCAAAAGAAATATTATCAACTGCTTTAAAGCTTTTGCCGCCGCTAATTTTAAATTCTTTGTTTAAATTTTTAACTTGTAAAATTATTTTGTCGCTCATTCTATCACCTATACAAAAAGCAGGATACCTTGTGACCATCAATGTCAATTTCTTCAGGAATTTTTTCCTCGCAAATTTTCATCTTCTCATCACATCTGTCGCAGAAATAACAAGACTCAGCTAAATCAATTGGATTTGGAACTGAACCTCTTATTGTGTATAGCTCGTCTTTTTTCTTGTGGACAGTAGGTATTGCCTTAATTAGTCCTCTTGTGTAAGGGTGGAGAGGATTTTTAAATATGTCCTCTGCCTTCGCTCTTTCCACAACTTTACCTGCATACATTACATTTACATAATCGGCAATATCTGACACTACACCAAGGTCATGAGTAATAAAAATAATTGAAGCCTTCATGTCTTCCTTTAACTTTTTCATTAACTCCAAAACTTCCTTTTGAATAGTAACATCAAGAGCAGTTGTAGGTTCGTCTGCTATTAAAAGTTTTGGCGAAGAAGAAAGAGCCATTGCAATCATAATTCTCTGTCTCATACCTCCAGAAAGTTCGTGAGGGTAAGAGTTGTAGACGTCTTCCGCCCTATCTATTTCAACTTTTTTTATCATTTCAATAGATTTTTCTTTCGCTGTCTTCTTATCTATGTCAAAATGTGTCCTAAAAACTTCAGACATTTGATAGCCAATTTTTAGGGCTGGGTTAAGGGAAGTCATTGGTTCTTGAAAAATCATAGAAATTTCGTTGCCTCTAATGTGTCTTAATTCTTCTGGAGAAAGCTCTAAGAGATTTTTCCCTTCAAAATTTATCTCTCCAGAAATTTTTTCGAGAGAGGATTTGTCAAGAAGACCCATAATTGCAAGTGAAGTCACAGATTTACCTGAACCACTTTCTCCTACTATGGCAGTTGTCATTTTTTCACGAGTATTTACATTAACTTTGTTTACTGCTTTAACTATACCTTGGGAACTTTTGAAAAAAACTTCAAGGTCCTTTATTTCTAATAACATACTACCTCCTAAATTTTGGGTCAAAAGCATCTCTAAGAGCATCGCCAACAATATTTAATACCAAAATCGTAAGGGCAATTGCCAGACCAGGGAATAAGGTTATGTGTGGATAATTTCTTATATAAGCTCTCCCTTCAGAAAGCATTTGTCCCCACTCTGCTTCTGGCGGCATAATTCCCATACCAATAAAGGAAAGTGATGCTGCAGACAAGATTGCAGTTCCAACACCAATTGTCGCTTGCACAATTATTGGTGCAAAACAATTAGGAAGAATTTCTGCAAAAATTAATTTAAAAGTTTTTACACCAGCAAGCCTTGCCGATTCAATATATTCTAAATTTTTCACAGACAGAACTTGACTCCTCACAATCCTTGCATAAGATGGGATTGAAGATAAGGAAACTGCCAAAATTAAATTTTTCATTCCTCCACCTAGCGCTGCTGCAAGGGCGATGGCAAGTACAAGCTGTGGAATAGATAAAATCGTATCCATAACTCTCATAATTATAGCGTCAAAAATTCCCTCATAGTATCCGGCCAGAGCACCAATTATTACTCCAATTACTGTTGAAATACATACTGATGTGAAGCCAATTTTAAGTGAAACTTGTGCTCCATGAAGGACTCTTGAAAAAATGTCTCGTCCGAAATTATCTGTACCCATTAGATGGTCGCTACTTGGTTTTAAAAAATTGTCCTTGGGAAATTGTGCTGTGTAGTCATAAGGCGAAAGTAGGTCGGCAAAAAGTGCAGCAAAAATTATGAGGATTAAAATTCCTAGTGCCACCACTGCAATTTTATTTCTACTGTAATATTTAAAAAATGTTTTTAATCTCTTTAACATGTTTCACCTACTTGTATTCTGCCTTTATTCTTGGATTTATAAAGCCATAGAGGATGTCAACAATAATTGAAATCACGGAATAAACTATGGCAATAAGCATTATTGCCCCAAGAATTATTGGGTAGTCACGAGTTTTTATGGAGTCTACCATTAACCTTCCAATGCCTGGAATAGAAAAAATTGTTTCTGTCAAAATACTTCCACCTAGAAGTCCGCCTGCTTGAAGACCAATGGTTGTTACTACAGGAATCATCGCATTTTTAAGGGCGTGGACAAAAATAATTTTTGGCTTAGAAAGTCCCTTTGCATAGGCAGTCCTGATATAGTCCTTGTCAAGAACATCAAGCATTGCAGATCTTGTCATCCTCATAATTACAGCAGATGATTGAAAGCCCAAGGCAAACCAAGGTAGTATCATGTGTTTTATGGAAGAAAAACCTGAGGCAGGAAAAACTTTTAGCTTTGTTGAAAATACAATTATAAGTAAAAGTCCTGACCAAAAAATTGGCATTGCAAGTCCAATCATGCCAAGGGCTGTAATCATTGAATCAATAAAAGTATTTTTCTTTAATGCTGCTATTACTCCAAAAATTATGCCAAAAATTATTGCGATGACAAGGGCTCCGCCTGCAAGTTTAATTGTAGTCGGAAAAACTCTAAGTAAGGCTTCAGACACCGACCTGCCAGAGTGATAACTTGTGCCAAGGTCAAAGTGAAAAATCAAATTTTTTAAGTAGTTTAAATATTGAACCAAAAAAGGTTCATTAAGTCCCAAATTTTCTCTTATAGCATCTACTGCTTCCTTTGTTGCATTAGGCCCTGCCACTGCAAGAGCAGCATCTCCTGGCGACAAGTAGAGGAGCAAGAAGACTATAAAGCTCACTCCAAGAAGTGTAGGTATCAATATTAAAAGTCTCTTTAATACATATTTTGTCATATATAATCCTTTCTTCTGTAGAAAAGACAAAATTCACCAAAGAAGACCTTGGTGAATTTTAAAAATTATTTTTCTAAAAGTGTTACATCTTTAAGTTCTTGTGGATATTTTGGAAGAAGATCAAGACCTTCTACTCTATTAGAACCAGCAACAAGTGTCTCGCCATAGCAGATATATAGCCATGGATATTCTTCATTAATAAGCTCTTGAGCTCTCTTATAAATATCAGCTCTCTTTGCTTCATCTATTGTTGAAAGACCTTCTTTTATTAAATTATCAAGTTCTTCATTGCCAAAGAATGTGACATTTGGCTCTTTTCCTTTATTTTCAGAATGGAAAGGTTGGAAAAGTTCATAATGTGCATCTACAATTGATGGGTTCCAACTCATGATAAACATATCATGTTCCTTATTTCTAACAGCATCTACAAAGGCACCCCATTCAAGTCTTTCTACGCTAAGGCCAATTCCATAATCCTTTAATTGGTCTTGCATCATAGTTGCAACATTAACTCTTTGTTGGTTGTCAGAAGTATAGATTTTAAGATTTGCTCCCTCCCCAAGACCTGCTGCAGCAAAAAGTTCCTTTGCCTTTTCTTTATTTACTTCATTTGCTTTTAGTGAATCAGCAATAGAATACTTGAAGTTAGGGTTTATTGGACTTGTTGCAAGTTTTCCACTGTTCATGTAGACAGTTTCAAAAATTGTCTTAGTGTCAATTGCATTTACCATAGCTTCCCTGGCTTCTTTCTTGTCAAAAGGAGACTTAGCTACGTTAAATCCAATAAAATGAATTGAATTATCTAATCTTCTGTAAAGCTTTAAATCTTTATTTTCTTCTATATTTGAAATTTCTGCAGGGTCGATTTTATATGCAAGATCCACTCCACCACTTTCAAGCTCAATAATTCTTTGTGAAGCTTCTGGTATAACCTTCATTTCGATGCCAGAAATACTAGGAGCATCGCCCCAATAATTTCCATTTACAGAAAAAGTTGCGTGGTCATTTTGAATCCACTCATCTAATACAAAAGGTCCTGTTCCCATTGGTGCAATAGTAAGATCTGCTCCACCTTCTACATAGGCTTTAGACACAATAGACACAGCTGGATGTGAAAGTGAATTTAAAAATGCTGCATCTGGTTCACTTAGTTTAAAGGAAAAAGTTAAATCATCTTCTTTGTTATAAGAATTAGCATCAATTTTCCCATAAAAAGATTTATATCTGTCACTTGCCGCTGCTCTTTGTAGTGTAAAGATTACATCATCAACAGTAAGTTGGCTTCCATCAGAGAACTTAACTCCCTCTCTAAGTTTAATTTTAAAAGTTTGTGGATCTGGGTTTTCAATTGATTCTGCAAGTGAATTTACAAGTTCGCCCTTTGCATTTCTCTTTACCAAAGTGTCATAAACTTGAATTAAAATATTTTCTTCATAGTCATCAGAAAGTGCAGTTGGCTCAAGTGTTGTAGTATCTTCTGAAACTGCAACCTTTAAAATTTTGCCTTCCCCTTTGGCTTCTTCTTTTTTATTGGAACAAGCTACCATAAAAACCGACAGCACTAAAAGCATTGCTATTATTAACTTTTTCTTCATTATCGTCTTCCTTTCTGTTTTCTAAACTCTTTTTATATCAGCTCCAAGATCTCTAAATTTCTCTTCGATTTTTTCGTAACCTCTGTCAATATGATGAATTTCAGAAATTTCTGTTTCTCCTTCAGAAACAAGTCCTGCAAGTATAAGAGCAGCTCCTGCCCTCAAATCAGTTGCAGCAACCTTGGATCCATATAATTTACTCTTACCCAAAAGAATAGCTTCTCTATCTACTACTTTAATTTTTGCACCCATTTTCTTTAGTTCCTCTGCGTGCATAAAGCGATTTTCAAAAACTGTCTCAATAATGGAAGATTGTCCTTCGGCTTGAGTTAAAAGCGCCATAAATTGTGCTTGTAAATCTGTTGGGAAACCTGGATGAGGAAGAGTCTTTATTTCAATTGGTTTTATTTCATCTGAACCAATTACCCTCACAGTATCATCCTCTTCAATTATCTTTGCCCCAGTTTCTTCTAACTTTGCAATAACTGGTTTTAAGTGAGAAGTGATGATGTTTTCGATTGTGATGTCTCCTCCAGTAATTGCAGCTGCCACCATAAAAGTTCCTGCTTCAATTCTATCTGGTATTACTTGATGAGTGCAGCCACCAAGTTTTTCCACTCCCCTAATTCTAATAGTAGAAGTTCCTGCTCCCATTACCTTAGCTCCCATTTTATTTAAAAAGTTTGCTAGGTCAACAATTTCGGGCTCCATTGCACAGTTTTCCATAACAGTTTCGCCTTCAGCTAAAACTGCAGCAGTCATAATATTTTCTGTTGCTCCCACTGATGGGAAGTCCAAGTAAATTCTTGTGCCAACTAATTTGTCACACTCTGCCTTAATCTCGCCGTGAGTCATCTCTATGCTGGCGCCTAGTGCCCTAAAGCCCTTTAAGTGCAAGTCAATTGGCCTTGAGCCAATGTTGCAGCCACCAGGCAGTGAGTTGTAAGCCTTGTTTAATTTGGCAAGAAGTGGTCCCATAACAAGGAATGATGCCCTCATCTTGCTCATGAGTTCGTAATCTGTTTTATAAGAATTAAGTCCACTTGGGTCAATAATAAGTCTACTTCCATCTTTTTTTATCTTAAGACCAAGTTTTCTCAAAACTTCTGTAATTATTTCGACATCTTTAAGAGCTGGAACGTCTTCCAAAATTATTTCTTCTGTGCCAAGAATTGTGGCAGCTAAAATTGGAAGAGCAGCATTTTTTGCACCTGATATTCTAACATTTCCCTTTAAAGGGCCATTTGGTTTTACTAAAATTTTATCCAAAAGGATGCCTCCTATGTTTTTATTTATAACGATTGATATTTTATCTATTATTGATTTTATTATATCATAGACATCTTGAATATTTAAGGAATTTAAAAGACTACTCTTATTAAAAAAATAATTTATGTTAAAATTAAAAACAAAAGGGAGGCAATTATGAGAGAATTTATTCAAGAAAAATATAAAAACATCAAAGATTCAATTTATTCAACTGACTATTCAAGCATATATCCTGACTTTATAAATTTTGCCTTGGGCGACCCAGACCTAAGAACTCATGAGATGGTAATAAAGGAAGCTTACAACTCACAGATGAAGGGCTTTACTCACTATGCAGATCCACAAGGCTACTTTGGACTTAGAGAAGAAATTGCCAAGGCATACTGGGAGGACTACGGAGTAAAATGTGACCCAGAAGAAATTTTAATTACCATGTCTGGCACAGAAGCCCTATATATAATTTTAGAGGCAATCTTAAATCCTGGCGACGAAGTCATTGTGCCTTCTCCCTACTTTAGTGTCTACCCTGACCAAATTGAAATGACAAAGGGTCTTCCTGTAATTTATGAAACAAAATTTGAAAATGATTTTAACCTTGAGCCAAGAGAAATTGAAAAATTAATAACTGCAAAAACTAAGGCTATAATAGTTAACACACCTAATAATCCAACGAGCGCTGTCTATAGTGACGATACACTAAAAGAAATTTATGAAATGGCAAAAAAATATAATATTCTTGTAATCTGCGATGACATCTACACAATTTATTCCTACGAGAGTAAATTCAAGCCCATGATTGCCTACGATAAAGAATTTAAAAATGTAATTTCAATTTCATCTATGTCAAAGGACTTTGTCATGACTGGTTGGAGACTTGGTGCCATCCTCGCCCACAAAGACTTAATCAAAGCCATGACCTATATCCACGAGAACATAGTCTATTCAGTGCCAACAATTTGCCAACACGCAGGAGCTCTTGGCATTGCCAATAGAAAAACAATTTGCCCACCCCTTTATGAATAATACAAGGAGAGGATGTATCTCGCCTACGAGAGGCTAAAAAAATTAAATCATGTAGAAGTCTTAAAACCTAAGGGAACTTTTTATATCTTTCCAAAAATTTCTGTACCTGGCATGACTACAAAGGAAGTTGTAAGAGAAATTTTAGAAAAGGCTCACGTTAATTTAATTGACGGAGAAGCCTTTGGACCAGCTGGCAAAGGATTTATAAGAATTGCAGTTACAGTTAATAAGGAAAAGATAAATGAAGCCTTCAATAGAATTGAAAATTTAGAAATTTTTAAAAAATAATACTGAACCGAAAGTCAGTATAACAAATGCAAAATAAAAGCTCTTAGAGGAATTTTTATAATTTATATTCCTCCAAGAGCTTTTTTATTTTTAATCTTTATTACTTTCCCAACTTGTTTTCTCTGCCGTAGTAAAACAGATATTGATTGGCAAAGCCTGCATTTTTGCCAAAGACTTCACGCCCACGCATTGCTATTTTTGATTTTGGTGTAACTTCTTTTAAATAAAGTTCTTCCATAACTCTCTTTATCCAAACATCAACTGGAAAGGATTCCTTTCTGTCAAAGGCAAAGAGAAGAATGCAGTCGGCAACCTTTGGACCAACTCCTGGAAGTTCTTGAAGAGTACGTCTTGCATCTTCAAGCTCCATATTGTCAATTTCATCTATATTTACTCTTCCATCCTTTATTAAATTTGCCGTCTCTACTATTCTCACGTCGCGAAAGCCAACTCTTGCAAATTCACGAAGGTCCTCTGGCCTTGCAAGGGAAAGTTTTTCGGCACTTGGAAAGGAATAATATTTTCTATTTTCATCTTCTCCCAAATAATCGCCATACATTTCAGATATTTTTTCAATTGATTTTTTTATTCTTGGAATTTGATTATTTGCAGAAATGATAAAAGAAATTATTGTCTCAAACTTATCTTGATTTAAAATTCTTATTCCCTTGCCATATTCTGTTGCATTTTTCATCACTTCGTCCTTGGCAAGTTCTTCCATGACAAGTTTGTAGTCGCGTGAAAGGTCAAAATAATTATAAAAGATTTCATCAAAGGAGTTCTTATCCACTCCCTTTAAGAAAACTTTATCGCCAACTTTTTTTGCATTGGCAACTTTCCCATGCGTTATAAAAGTGAAAGAACCGTCAGCTTCTTCATACCACCTAAAGGCTTGACCACAAGTGAAAATATCTCTTGGTTCAAACTCATTTAATTCACTTATAAGGCAATAATCTTCATCAAATTTTATCTTCATAAAAAAATTTCTCCCATAAATAAAAAACCTATTAATAAATAATAGGTCAGCTAATTTCTTTCATAAAATAAGAAAGCGTTAGAAGAGAATCATTGAGTCTAATATTTTCAACAACTACACCTTCTGGTCCCTTTAAATCGTAGGGGGCAAAATTCCATATTCCCTTAACGCCTGCATCTATAACTTTTTTTGCCACCTCTTGGCAAAACTCCTTAGGCACAGTTATAATTGCAACATCAACTTTCTCATCTCTTATGTATTTTTCCAAGTCCTTCATATTTCTGACTTTGATTCCACTTATATCTTCAATGTTTTCCTTTACATCAAAAAGAGAAATTACATTAAAACCAGAATCCCTAAAACCATTGTACCTTGCAATAGCTTGTCCCAGTCTGCCAGCTCCAATGACAATACTCTTATAAGACTTATCAATGCCAAGAATTTTATCCACTTGCTCCTTTAATGCCTTTGTGTTGTAGCCATAACCTTGTTGACCAAATCCACCAAAGTTATTTAAGTCCTGTCTAATTTGCGATGCGCTAAATCCAGTTAGACCACTTAGCTCTTTGGAAGAAACTCTCTCAACTCCACTGTCGATTAATTCTTTTAAATATCTATGATAAACTGGCATTCTCCTTATAACAGCTTCAGAAATACCCCTTGAATTCTTAGGCAAATCAACACCCCCAATTTGTTTATATTATAACAATCTTTTATCTTTTTGTAAATTAAAGGTAGATTTAAAATTAATAAGTCTTTATAAGAGAAAGACAGGTCCTATAAAGTTACTCGCCTATAAAATATGCAATTACCAAAATTATTGCGGCTGGAACTATAATTAGACTCGATAAAAGCATAAGCAAATTTTCTAAATTTTTTTCTTTCTTATAATTCTCTAACTTCTTTGGAATTTGAAGTCCAAAGCCAAGAGCTATAAGTAGATATGCAAAAGATCTTAATTTATTCATCTAAGCCTCTGTAAAATTTTCTGCAATCATACATCTTATAGAACCGCCGCCATACTTTGCTATTGTTCCAACATCAATTGGAAGAAGTTCATCGTATTTTTCAATTGTCTTTTTGTGTTCATCAGTCAATGAATCATAAGCCGCCTTTGAAATCACTAAAATATTTTTATCTTGTCCCTTTAACTCAATGGAGTTTGCTACAAAATTATTGAATTCATCTTCTGAAAGAGAAATTATTTCCTTGCCAGATTCTTGTAAGGACTTTATTACATCCTCTCTATTTTCAATTATTAAATCATCTGCAATTATTGCAAACTTTTCAGCAATCATCATAAGTACATTTGTGTGATAAATATCAATATTCTTATCCTTTGACATAAAATAAACGGGCTTTAGGTTGAAAGTCTTTGCAAATTTTAAAAATTCATCCTTGTCACATCTTTTTGATAGACTAGCATAGGCAATATCATTCCACCTATCAATTACTATAGCGCCTGTCCCCTCCAAAACTTTAGCTTCATTGTTTCTAAAATCTACAAGGTCAATTTTTTCGAAATCAATAATTTTTTTAAGTTGAGGAAGAATTTTGTCGTACTCTTTGTTTCTATTCTCTGCATACATTTCTGAAATGAAAATTTTCCCAGGAAAAGTAACAAATACATTATTTGGGAAAATTGAATCTGGTGTAGTATCGTCAAAATCTTCTATAATATCAACATGAATATTATTTTCACGAAGAATATTAACTGCATCATCAAATTCCTTTAAGGCTTTATTTTTTATTTCATCTTCTGCACTTTCTTTAGGACGCTCTTGGTAAACATTGTCCTTTGCTGTTTCTTTATTAAATTTAAAGGCATAAGGCCTAACTAAAATTACTTTATCTGTTATCATTTTATGCTCCTTTTTTTCATTATAACAAATTTTGAAAAGAAAAAACTCTCCAAAAATTTGGAGAGTCACAAATTTATTAATCGTCTTAACTTAAGCTTCATAAAATTTTATTACATTTTCAATTAAAAGAAGATTTGTAATATTACCTATGCCTCCTGGCACTGGTGAATATGCCTTGATTTTTCCATCGACAGACTTTTCATCAAGATCGCCACGATATTTTCCATCTTTATTCTTTGATGTGCCAATGTCAATTACAATTGCATCCTTATTAAAATAACTTTCATCCAAAGTTTCTGCTCGTCCCATGGCTGTAAAAATTATTTCTGCATTCTTGGTATGCTTTTTTAAATCCACTGTCCCAAGATGGCAAATTGTAACAGTGGCTAAATCTTTTAACAAAAACATGGCAAGAGGTTTGCCCACGACATTGGAGTGATTAATTATAACGGTGTCTTTACCCTCTAATTCATAGCCATAAAATTTTAAAAGTTCATGAGCCGCTTTAGGCGCAAGAGGTGTAAAACCGCTTAGATCTCCACTGTAAACTCTAGCCCTATTTAAAGGATGCATACAATCAACATCTTTTTTTGGCTCAAGAGCGAGAGAAATTATATCTTCGTCAAAATTTTCTGGCAAAGGTCTAAAGATAAGTATGCCACCAATTTTTTCATCTTCATTTAATTTTTTTATTCTCTCAATAACTTCGTCTTGACTTACATCTTTTGCAAATTCATTAGAATCAACTTCAACTCCAAGTTCTTCCGCCGTCTTTTTTATTCCCTTCTCATAAGCAAGACTACCGTAATCATCGCCGACTCTTATAGTAGAAATAATTGGTTTAGATTTTAATTTTTTTACTTTTTCAATTAATTCATGGCTTTTTTTATTAACATAATTCTTTGCATATAAAATTTCAGTCATTATTAAACTCCTTTGGAAGGTAGACTTCCACAGCTTCCTTTAATATTTTTATTTCAACAGGCAAACTTGGTCCCTTGTCTCCATCAATGTCAATAGTAACTTCTTCATCAGATAAAGATGAAATTTTCACTTCTTTTACTGTGAAGTGTCTAACATTTTTACCTTCCTCAACTTCTCCTTCTATTGAATCCCTTAATACTTCAAGCCTATCCTTTATAGTGTCCTTAGTTAAAATAAATAAATTTGCCTCGCCACTATTCATCTCTTCATTTTCAGAAGTGAATTCTAGTTTGCCAATTTTATTTGTTAATCCAACTATCAAGTGGTCCACTGAGCCAGAATAATCTCCGCCATCTGACTTTATATGGAGATTATATTCTTCTGATATCCTTAATTTTTCGATTGATTTCCTTATATAGGCAAGTCCTCCAAATTTTGACTTCTCTTCAGAGGAAACTTCGTGGATTGCTTCTGGCACTGCACCTATTGAAGCAAAGAGACTAAAAATTTTATCATTAACTTTCCCCAAGTCAATCTTTTTTGTATTTTTAAAATCAAAAGACTCTAAAGCTTTTTCCTTTTTTTCAGGTATATTTAATTTTTTTGCCAAGAGGTTTCCTGTGCCACCTGGCAAGATTAAAAGCTTAGCCTTTGAAGAAATTCTATTCATCCCAAGTAAAACTTCATTTACAGTTCCATCGCCACCATAAACTCCAATGGCATCAAGGTCTCTTGTCTCTTCAACAAACTTTGTGCCATCGCCTGCTTTTTCTGTCTCCTTAATAATAATTTCGTCAAAATATTTTTTAAGCTTTTCTTCAACTTTTCCAATAAACTTTTTTCCACTTTCATTTCCAGAACTCGGATTGTAAATAAATAAAATTTTCATTTAACACCTCTCTATCAATAAATTATCATTCCACCATTAGGAGAAATAATTTGCCCAGTCATATAAGAATTTTTTTCTGAAATCATAAAGGCAACTAGCTCTGCAATTTCTTCTGTCGTGGCAAGTCTCCCCATTGGTATTTCTTCAGATAGAATACATAAATTTTCTTCGCCGATTTCCTTTGTCATTGGTGTATCAACTGCACCTGGAGCAACTGCATTTACTGTTATACCAGAGTAGCCAAGTTCCTGTGCCAGTGCCTTTGTAAGTGCATTTATTGCACCCTTTGTTGCCGAGTAATGACTCTCCATTGAGCCACCTACTATTCCCCATATAGATGACATATTTAAAATTTTCCCTGAATGTTTACTTAACATATAGGGTAGTGCTGCATGAATGGCATTATAGACACCCTTTACATTTACATCAAAAATATTATCCCAAGTTTTTTCGTCAATGTCTTGGAAAAGTGAGTAGCTAGAAATTCCTGCATTATTTATAAGTATGTCAACGCCCTTAAATCTTTTTGCAACTTCCTTAAACATATCTTCCACTTCAGAAAAATTTGTCACATCTGCCTTTATTGCAAGGGCATCTCTACCCATTTCTCTTATTTCCTTTTCTAATTCTTTTGCTTCTTTTTCTGATTTATTGTAATTTATTATAATTCTGTATTCTTCTTTTGCAAGCCTTTTGGCAATATCTCTACCAATACCTCTTGATGATCCAGTTATAAGTACAGTCTTCATGTCACACCAACCTTTTATCTTATTATACCAAATCTCTTAGTAATCTTTAATTACATAAGCCTCTTTAATAATTATTTTATGACGCAAAAAAGCTATGTCCTTCCTTAGACATAGCTTTTTAGGTAAATATGCTTTTTTATTAAATATCTAATCTTGCTTCCTCGTCGAAGTTTTCTTCTGGAATTGGTTTCTTTACAATGTGTTTGTAATAGATTTTTTCAACTGCCATAGAAATAGCGTTATCGCCAGTTACATTGGCTGCTGTACCAAAAGAGTCTTGAGTTAGATATAGTGAAATTAAAATTGTTGCAAGTGTTCCTGATGAATCAACTCCAACTACTGGTAAGAATGGAAGTGCGCTCATTACTGCTCCACCAGGTGCTCCTGGTGCTGCTACCATTGCAACTCCTAGGATTGCAATAAATTTAGCTATTAATGTAAATGAATTATCCATATTAAACATAGTTAATAGAGTGTATACACATGCTGTCAAAGTAATCATTGACCCAGCTAAGTGAACTGTTGCACAAAGCGGAATACAGAATTCTCTAATTTGTCTTGTTACTCCCATTTTTCTGTTACAAGCAACATTTACTGGAATTGTAGCTGCTGATGATTGAGTTCCAACTGCTGTTAAATAAGCTGGTACTGCTGCTCTCAAACATTTGAAAGGATTTCTTCCTGTATATCCTCCAGCTACTACAAATAGAATTACCATATAAATTAGGTGTAGAGCAATGATACATAAGAATATCTTCCAGAAAATTCCTAAGATTGCAAATACAGAACCTGAATATGATAGGTTACAGAAGTTACCAAAGATAAAGAATGGTAATAGAGGTATAACGAATTTTGATAATACTAAATTTATAATTTCGTTGAATTCGTTAATTCCCTTATAAAAAGTTTCTCCGCTTCCCTTTGCTCTTAATGCTGAAACTGTAAGACCAAGCATAAATGCAAGTACAAGTGCTGCTGTAACATCAATGAAAGCTCCTAGTGGAATTTCAAAGAAAGGTGCAACTTCGTTTGCTGTTGCTTTTTGAACTTGTTCTGCAAGCTCTGGTTTAATAAAACTTGGGAATATTGTTCTTGCCATAGTGTAGGAAAGTGATCCTGCAACTAATGTAGATGCGTAAGCAAGTCCTACTGTAGCACCTAAAAGTTTACCAGCACCTTCAGATAGGTCTGCAATACCCTTAGATACAAAGGCAATAATCATTAATGGAATAATGAAGTTTAAGAACTTTCCAAATAATCCTGAGATTGTGATTGCAATTCTAGTTACTACTGCTGGACAATATTGGCCAACAAGAATACCTAGTGCAATTGCTATTATAAGTCTAGGAATAAGACCTATTTTTTTCTTTTCTTTCATTTTGATTTAATCCTCCTTAATATTCAAAAACTTAGCCCTGATACATTGGCCAGTTTTTGTTCCTGCTAGCCCGCCAAGACCAGTCTCCCTAATTGATTCATGTAATAAGTGCCCAACTTCACCCATTGCCTGACAAACTTCGTCAAAAGGTACAATTGATGTTACCCCTGCAAGGGCCATGTCAACTGATATGAAAGAATTCATAACACCTGAGGCATTTCTAAAAGTACATGGATACTCTACAAGTCCTGCTATCGGGTCACAGGCGAGCCCCATTACATTAATAAGTGTAATGCTGGCTGCATTTAGTGCTTCTTCTACGCTTCCACCAAGCATCTCTACTAGAGCAGCTGCTGCCATAGCACTGGCAGAACCACACTCTGCTTGGCATCCACCTTCAGCACCGGCGAATGTTGCATATTTACCAATAATTTGCCCTATTCCTATTGATGTCAAAAGTCCATTTATCAAAGTCTCATCATCTAAACCATACTTATCTCTTGCTGCCATTAAGGCTGCAGGCATAATGCCAGAACTTCCAGCAGTTGGCGCTGCTGCAATAGTCCCCATATTTGCATTGGTTTCAGATGTGGAAAAGGCCATAGCCATAGTCCTAACTAGAAATTTGCTAGTTAAGGGCTCTTTTTCTTTTTGATAGTTGTTCATTTTTTTTGCAAAACCGTCTATCATTTTATATTCAGTATCATAAGTTTTGTCTAGAGTTTCATGAGATGAAGCTTTCATGACATCTAAAATTTCTTGAAGCTTTTTCTTCATCTCTTCTTCAGTCATCTTGAGAGTATTTGTCTCTGCCTTTAAGACTAAATCATAAAAGTGAAGATCTTCACTTTTACATACTTCTATAATTTCTTTAGCAGTATTTAGCATTTAAACCTCCACATACTTTGAAGTTAAATATCTAGAATTATTTAACAATTTATTTTTCAAATTTTCATTGGCATTTTCATCTAGCTCAACAGTTAGAGTTACAATATTAGTAAGCTCATCCTTACTTGTATTTATAGATTCAATATTGTAATTATCATCAGCTAAAGCTGTTGAAACCTCTGCTATAACGCCTTTTTGTTCATTGTATTGGAATAAAAAAGTAGGGAATTTTCCATCAAATTCAACTTTTATTCCATTTATATCAACTATAATCATGTTTCCTCCACCAATAGAGGAGCCAATTACATATTCACTTTTTCCATCTTCATAATTAAATTTTATCTTTACTGTATTGGGATGATACTCTTCTCCTAAATTCATTGGGATAAATTTATAATCTATTCCCCTCTCATCTGCAATTTCGTAAGCATTGCGGATGGAATTATCATAGGTTTTAAAACCCATTATCCCACCTAAAAGAGCCCTATCAGTGCCATGTCCCTTATATGTGTATGCAAAGGATCCATGTAAGTAAAATTCAACACTTTCATAATTGTTAGGACAAATCTTTGCTGCAACTCTTGCTATCTTGCAAGCACCTGCAGTGTGAGATGATGATGGACCAACCATTATAGGTCCAAGAATCTCAAAGGAACTGTATTCTTTCATTGATTGACCTCCCTCTTTCTAGTATATTTTAGCATAAAGTGATAAAATTGTGAATAAAATTTATAGTTCACTATTCCCGTCATTGACAAATTTATAGACATATTAGCTATCATAAATGATTGCATATTGTGTTAGAAAAAGTCATTTAATTTAATCTATTACAGTAATATAAAAAATAGTAATATTCTTAAATAATTGTTGCCAACATAACAAAAATACTATAATATTTAGTAGAGAATATTATTTTATTAATGAGGAGGATTTGAATGAAAGAACAAAACAAAAAAATTAGAGACAAAAATGATGTTGGCGGCTTTCTGAAAGGCGTAGAAAGAATTGGTAATAAATTACCTCACCCTGCCATGATTTTTGCAATACTTAGTGTAATCGTAATCATAGTATCATATTTCGCAGCAAAATCTGGCTTGAGCGTTACATATTTCGACGCAAAAGCTAAAGAAGAAGTAACTAAAGAAGCAGTTTCTTTACTTAACTGGGAAGGTCTTGCTTACATCTTTAACTCTGCAACAGAAAACTTTACAGGCTTTGCTCCACTAGGAACAGTTCTTGTGGCTATGCTCGGTGTTGGTGTTGCTGAAAACAGCGGACTTTTTAATGCAGCTTTGAAAAGGCTTTTATCAAATGTAAACCCTACACTTCTAACTGCAACAGTTGTATTTGCTGGTGTAATGTCAAATATCGCATCTGATGCTGGATACTTAGTAGTAGTTCCACTAGGAGCACTTATATTTGCAAATGCAGGTCGTCACCCACTTGCTGGTATAGCTGCAGCTTTTGCAGGCGTAAGTGGCGGTTTCTCTGCCAACTTAGCTCTAGGTACTACTGACCCACTATTAACAAATATTACAAATGAAGCCCTAAAAGCTGGTGGCATAGACTTGACTCTTGCAGCTACTTGTAACTGGTACTTCCTATTTGTATCAACTTTCTTAATCACAATCGTTGGTACTTTTGTAACTACTAAAATTGTAGAAAAGAACTTGGGAGAATATCACGGTTCTTATAAGGCAGACGAAACACCTGTTACAGATCTTGAAAGAAAAGGTCTTAGAAATGCACTTATAGCACTTATTATATTCTGCGCAATAATGGCATTTTTGATGTTCCCTGCAAACGCACCATTTAGATCTTTTGAAGAATCTAAAAATGCAATGACACTTAAAAACTTCTTAGGTCACGGACTTATACCTGGAATGCTACTACTTTTTATGATTCCTGGTATTGCTTATGGTAAAACTGTTGGAACAATAAAAACTTCCCACGACCTTGTTGATGCAATGACAAAGGCGATGAAGGGCATGGGTGGATACCTTGTACTTGCCTTCTTTGCAGCACAGTTCGTAAAATATTTCGAACAAACAAACTTGGGTCTAATTCTTGCAAAAAACGGAGCAGATTTCTTAGAGTCAATTAACTTAAAGGGCCTTCCACTATTAATTATGTTCATCTTGCTTTCAGCTTTCTTAAACCTATTTATGGGATCAGCTTCTGCAAAATGGGCGATTATGGCTCCAATATTTGTACCAATGATGTACAACCTTGGACTTTCACCAGCTCTTACACAAGTTGCATATAGAATTGGTGACTCTTCAACAAATATTATCACACCGCTTATGTCTTACTTTGCAATGATCGTAGTATTCATGCAAAAATACGATGAAGACTCTGGGCTTGGAACACTTACATCAATGATGCTTCCATACTCAATGTTCTTCTTGGTTGGTTGGACACTTCTAATGATAGTATGGTACCTAGTTGGACTTCCTGTTGGACCAGATGCACCACTTCATGTGCAAGACATGATAACAATGTTATTTATCTAAAATAAAATATTCTCAAAAAATAATCCCGGTGGAAGATTCCATCGGTTTTTTTATTAATCTTAAAATTTTTAAAGCTTTCTTTTTAATTTTTTCTTAAAGATTCTCAGCCCACACCAAAGTCTGTTATTTCAAATAAAACATCTACATTAGGGTCATCTTCTAAGTATTTATATTTTTTCACGAACCATGCTACAAGCTCATCATCTCTTTTTATATTTGTGGAGTTGTTTATAAAAATATTTACTGTTGCGTGAGAGAATTTTTTTATAATTTCCATGTCCCTATCTATCATTTCTCTTGTCTGACCCTTTATGCCTACCATGACGCAAGGCGAATCAAAATATTTTTTCACTTCTCTATAATCTTTAAAGTCTGCACCCTTTTTTAGGACTCTTTCTCTAAAATCATTGTCAAAAGTTTCTATGCCAGTTTTAAAAGTTATGGGAACTTTAAAAAAGTCTCTCATTTCATCAAGTCTATTTCTATAAATCCAGTGGGCTTCAAAAAATAATCTCTTAATATTTTTTTCTTCTACAA
>UMIY01042709.1_pt1 | contig 21603 bp, 17 predicted proteins | sample 1965921 | NCBI WGS metagenome assembly UMIY01 (sample SAMEA4836134, study PRJEB28245) | human gut metagenome | biome: gut microbiome; material: fecal sample | place: Denmark | collected 2008
GTATTTAAACAATACAAAACTTGATTTTCAGTATTTAAATAGTTTGCCAGGTACAAAGATTTTGTTAAAGGGAAACCATGACTATTGGTGGACAACTTTAACTAAAATGAATGAGTTTATAAAAGAAAACGGCTTTAAAAATATATATTTTTTATATAATAATAGCTATTTAGTAGAAGATAAAATAATTGTTGGGACTAGAGGATGGAATATACTAGATACAGAAAATGATAGCAAAATGATAAAAAGGGAAAATGCTAGGCTTGAGCTATCTATACAAGACGGATTAAAAAAATATGGCTCAGATAAAGAAATAATAGTTTTTATGCATTATCCACCAATTAATAAAAGTGATTTAATGGGAGGAGAAAAAACAGAGTTTGTAAAGACATTTCAAAAATACAATATACATCGATGCTTTTATGGACATTTACATGGATTATCACATAAGGAGGCAATAGAAGGCTTAGTAAATGGAATTGAATATAAATTAATTAGTGCAGATTATTTGAATTTTAATCTAATAAAATTGTAAAATTAGGAGTTTTTATATGTATAGAGAAGTAAAAATAAATATACCGATGTTTATAGGAATAATAATACTAGTTGCTGTCGCTACTGCAGTACTTGTATATGTCGTAGATTTTGCTAGAGACTTTATAATTGAAAGTAATGAAAAAATGGAAAGTGACTTTCAACACTTAGAGAATGCGTTAGATGTAGAGAATAGATTAAATTCAATTAATGCTGGAAGTAGTGTAGATACAAATGAAACTTGAGAAAAAAATATGTAAACTATTGCAAAATTTAAAAAATGTGATATAATAATTAAGCTTAATAGAAATATATCGTGAAAGGATGAATAATATGAACGTAAAAGTAGAAAACACAGAAAACAAAAATGAAGTAAAATTAACATTTAACATCGAGGCAGAAAAATTTGAAGAAGCAATGAAAAAGGTATATGCAAAAACTGCTAAATATTTTAATATACCTGGATTTAGAAAAGGAAAAGCACCAATGCAATTAGTAGAAAGACAATATGGATCTGCTATATTTTATGAAGATGCTTTTAATGAATTAGTGCCAGATATATATGATGAAGCAATAAAAGAGAATAAAGTAGAAGCGGTTAGCAGACCAAATATAGATATAGTACAAATGGAAAAAGGAAAAGAATTAATCTTTACAGCAACTGTTGAAACAAAGCCAGAAGTTGAGCTTGGAAAATATAAAGGTATAGAAATTAAGAAAATTGAGTATACTACATCTGACAAAGATATAGAGCATGAATTAGGACATATGGCAGAAAGAAATGCAAGATTAGTTACTGTAGAAGATAGAGCAGTAGAAAAAGGTGATATAACAACAATAGATTTTGTTGGCTCAGTAGATGGAGTAGAATTTGAAGGTGGAAAAGCTGAAAACCACGAATTAGAAATTGGAAGCAATACTTTTATACCAGGATTTGAAGACCAAGTAATTGGTATGAAAATAGACGAAGAAAAAGATATAAAAGTAAAATTCCCAGATGATTACTTCTCTAAAGATTTAGCTGGAAAAGATGCTGTATTTAAAGTTAAATTACATGAAATAAAGAAAAAAGAATTACCAAAAATGGATGATGAATTCGCAAAAGATGTTAGTGAATTTGACACTTTAGACGAATTAAAGAATAGTATAAAAGAGAAATTAGATACAGAAAATACTAATAAAGCAAAATATGAGACAGAAGAAGAAGCTATAAAGACTGTATGTGATAATACTAAATTAGATATTCCAAACGGAATGATTGAAATGGAAATAGACAATATGGTAAGAGAGCTAGAAAATAGATTATCTTATCAAGGATTAAACTTAAATCAATATCTTCAAATAATGGGTAGAACAGAAGAAGATATAAGAAAAGATTATAAAGAGCAAGCAGAAAAATCTGTTAAATCTAGATTAGTATTAGAAGCTATAGTAAAAGCAGAAAAGATAGAAGTTACTCCAGAAGAAGTAACAGAGAAAATAAAAGAAATGGCAAAACAATATGGAAGAAAAGAAGAAGAATTACTAGAAAATGTACAATTAAAAGAATACATAGAAGAAAATTTAAAGACAGAAAAGGCTATTGATTTTATTGTACAAAATGCAAAGAGAGTTGAAAAATAATTGAGTTTTGGCGTTGTTAAACTGCGTTTCGAAAATCCTTTAGCAGTACTACAAAGTACGCTTCCGGTTTTCTCACTTGTTCGCCTAGCCAAAACATCAATTCTTTTTCAACTAATCAAAACAGACTAAAAATAAAAGTAAAAAATAAAGAAAGTTAGGGGGAAAAAGTTGATTTAGAAAAATACATTTTACCGCTAACTTTTTTTGCTAAAACATTAATATAAATTTGACATTTTAAGATTAAAATGATATATAATATCAATGTAAATTAAGTTGATTAATAAAGGAGGAATTTTAATGGAAAGAAATAGTTTAGTTCCATATGTTATAGAGCAAACAGCAAAGGGAGAAAGATCATATGATATATTCTCTAGATTATTAAAAGATAGAATTATATTTTTAGGAGAAGATGTAAATGCTACAACAGCAAGTTTAGTAATAGCACAATTGTTATTCTTGGAGTCAGAAGACCCAGATAGAGAAATTAGTTTATACATCAATAGCCCTGGAGGCTCAATTACAGATGGAATGGGAATTGTAGACACTATGAATTATATAAAATGCCCAGTATCTACAATCTGTGTGGGTTTAGCAGCAAGTTTTGGTGCTGTATTACTTGCAAATGGTGAAAAAGGAAAAAGATTTGCAACACCAAATGCAGAAATATTAATCCATCAACCATTAATAGGCGGAAATGGAATTGCAGGACAAACAACAGAAATAAAAATACATGCAGACCATATGATTAAGACAAGAGAAAAATTAAATAAATTGTTAAGTGATAAAACTGGTCAAAGTATAGAAACAATAGAAAGAGATACTGAAAGAGACCATTGGATGACAGCAGAAGAGGCTTTGAAGTATGGTCTTATTGATGGAATTATGGACAAAAGAAAATAATTAGTAAATAGAAAGGAAATAAAAATGGCAAATAGTAGACAAAAAAGTATTAGATGTTCTTTTTGTGGAAAATCACAAGATGAAGTTGATAGAATTATTGCTGGACCTGGAGTATATATATGCAGCGATTGTGTAAAAATATGCTCTAATATTGTAGAGGATGATTTGTATGAAGATGCAGAAATGACATATACTTTAGCAGATAAAGAAGAATTACCTAATCCAGCAGAAATTAAAGAAATTTTAGATACTTATGTAATTGGTCAAGATGAAGCTAAAAAAACTTTAGCAGTTGCTGTGTATAATCATTACAAACGTATTAATAGTAAAGAAGAAAAAGATAAAGATGAAGTAGAGCTTCAAAAAAGTAATGTATTACTTTTAGGACCTACAGGATGTGGAAAAACACTTTTAGCACAAACACTTGCTAGAATATTAAAGGTGCCATTTGCAATAGCAGATGCTACTACTCTTACAGAAGCTGGATATGTTGGCGAAGATGTAGAAAATATATTGCTAAAACTAATCCAGGCAGCAGATTATGACGTGGAAAAGGCAGAAAGAGGAATTATATATATAGATGAAATAGACAAAATTTCTAGAAAATCAGAAAATCCATCTATAACAAGGGATGTAAGTGGAGAAGGTGTACAACAAGCATTATTAAAAATAGTTGAAGGAACAATTGCTTCAGTACCTCCACAGGGGGGAAGAAAGCATCCACATCAGGAATTTATCCAAATCGACACATCAAATATACTATTTATATGTGGAGGAGCTTTTGAAGGACTAGAAAAAATTGTGAAAGATAGAATCGGAAAGAAATCTATAGGTTTTGGAGCTACTATTGATAGTAACAAAGATATAGATAAGTATAAAGTATTTGAGCAATTGTTACCACAAGATTTATTAAAATTTGGACTAATTCCTGAATTTGTAGGACGTTTGCCAATAATAGCAACATTAGAAGAATTAGATAGAAATGCATTAATAGATATTGTAACAAAACCTAAGAATGCTCTAGTGAAACAATATAAAAAATTGTTTGAAATGGATAATGTTGAGCTTGAATTTGAGCCAGAAGCATTAGGATTAATAGTAGATAAAGCAATAGAAAGAAAAACAGGTGCTAGAGGACTTCGCTCTATTATAGAGGAGATTATGAGGGATATAATGTTTGAAATTCCATCAAACCCTAAAATAGAAAAATGCATTATAACGAAGGAAACTGTAGCAAATGGAGAGCCACCAAAAATAATAATCAATAATAATAGGGAAGTACCAAAAAAGACTAATTCAAGTAAAAGAGTAACAACTAAGAAAAATGTAACTACTGCATAGAATGTAAAAAAGGAGGAGCAAAAAAATGGAGAAATTTTTAAAAAAAGCAGGTTGGACATCTGTACTAACATCAATTATATTTGCAATAATAGGATTAATTATGATATTTTTCCCAGATACAACAATGAAATTTATTTCTACAATACTTGGAGCATTTTTTATAATAATAGGAATTTTAAAAGTAATTAGTTATTTTGCATCAAAAGGAAATTCTACATTTTTTTCAAATGACATTGCATGGGGATTAATTGCAATTGTAATAGGTTTAGTAACAATAGTATATAGTAATACAATTGAAAGTATATTTAGAATTATGATAGGTATATGGATTATATATAGCGGATTTACTAGATTTACCTTATCTTTTAGATTAAAAGATGTAAATACTAAATTATGGGCAGTAGTATTAACACTTGCAGTGTTAATGGTTATTGGTGGTCTATATGTTACTTTTTATCCAGGTGCATTAATCTTAACTTTAGGCGTAATTGTTTTGATATATGCGATAATGGACTTGATAGAAAGCTTTATATTTATGAAAAATATGAAGGATGTAGTATAAATTCAATAAAATCAATGTGTTTTTAACAAAAAGACTTGAAATGAATTCAAAGATATGGTAAAATATTTAATGTTACAAAAAAGAGAATTTAACAGATGGCAATGATAACTTATAAAAGGTTTAGCTAAAGTATGGAGGTTACAATGATAGAAATAATAAGAAATATAGTTTTAGTTATATATGTTATAGTATGTATAGTATTAATTGTACTTGCAACAATTCAAGCAAGAGATACAAGTGGAGCATCACAAACAGTTACAGGTGCAGCAGCAAATAACTTTTATGAAAATAATAAAGGTAGAACAAAGGAAGGAAGGCTTAAAAGAGCTACTATAATCTCTGGAGTTTTATTTGTTGTACTTGCAGTTGTACTTTCAATATTATTTGTAATGTAGTATTTTATTATATAGAAATAGACTTAAGAACATATATAGATTTTTATATATGTTCTTTTTATATAAGAAAGAGGTAAGAATTTGAATAAAAAGAAAATTAGTGAAAAACAATTTAAAAATTTAAATATGAAATTTAAGAAGGAATTAAAACCTAAAGTAAAAGAAGACAGTAAGATATTTGAGTTAGAAAAGAATACTGTTGTTGGAACTTATCAAAAGAGCAGGAATTTTGGATTTGTAATTCCAGATGATAAAAAGCTTGGCTCCGACATTTATATTTCTAAGAAAGATGCCATGAAGGCAAAAAATAATCAAAAAGTAGTTGTAGAAATTACAAAACTTCCTAAGAAAGATAAGAGTGCAGAGGGGAAAATTATAGAGATAATAGGATATATTGACCAAGCAGGTGTTGATATGATGTCTCTAATAAAAGAATATGATTTACCATATGAATTTCCAGAGCCAGTCTCAAAAGAAGCTAAAAAAATAGCTCAAGAAGTAGATGAGGATGACATAAAAAACAGGAGAGACTTGCGAGAAGAAGAAATTTTTACAATAGATGGAGAAGATGCCAAAGATTTAGATGATGCTGTAAATGTGAAGAAACTAGATAATGGGAATTATATTTTAGGAGTTCACATTGCAGATGTCAGTCATTATGTTAAAGAAGGCTCATTCTTAGATAAAGAAGCAATTATAAGAGGGACAAGTGTCTACATGTTAGATAGAGTTATACCAATGCTTCCAGTGGAACTTTCAAACGGGATATGTAGCTTAAATGCAGGCAAAGATAGATTTGCAATTTCATGTATTATGGAAATTAATGCAAAGGGGCAAGTTATTTCTTCTGACATTTTTAAAAGTGTAATTAATGTAACAGAAAGAATGTCATATACTAATGTACAAAAAATACTAGATAATTCAGATAGAGAAGTTACAAAAAGATATTCTAAATATATAGAGCATTTTAGATTAATGGAAGAGCTAGCTCATATTTTAAAAAATAGAAGAGCAAAAGATGGAAGCTTAGACTTAGATATTCCAGAAAGTAAAGTCGTTTTGGACGAAAGAGGAATTGCAGTCGACATTAAAAAATATGAAATAACATTTGCAAATGAAATAATAGAGCAATTTATGCTAACTGCAAATGAAACCGTTGCAGAGAAATTTTACTGGTTAGAAGCTCCTTTTATCTACAGAGTACACGAAGCACCAGACATGGAAAAAGTTACTGAGCTTAATAAATTTTTATTTAACTTAGGTTATAGAGTAAAGTGCAATAAAGAAGAAGTACATCCAACAGCATTTGCAGATGTATTAGAAAAAATTAAAGGTAAGCCAGAAGAAAGAGTTATCTCCAACTTGATTTTAAGAACACTTAAAGTAGCTAGATATGAAAGTGAAAACAAAGGCCATTTTGGAATTGCAAGTAAATATTATTGTCACTTTACATCACCAATTAGAAGATATCCAGATTTATTTATTCATAGGATAATTTCAAAGTATTTAAAACAAGGATATAATTTATCAGAAGAAGAAATAGAAAAATATAGTGCCCAAGCCACAAAATATGCGGAAACATCTTCAGAAAGAGAGAAAATAGCACAGAAGGTAGAAAGAGAAAGCGTAGACATCAAAATGGCAGAATATATGGAAAATCACATTGGAGAGGAATATCCAGGAATTATCTCAAGTATTACATCATTTGGTGTATTTGTAGAGTTAGAAAATACTGTAGAAGGTATGATAAGATTTGACAAGCTAGGTAATGAATATTTCATATATGACGAGGACAGAACAAGTTTGATGGGCGAAAAAACGAAAACAATGTATTATATAGGAGACAAGATTAATATACGCGTAATTGCAGCTGATAAACAGACAAGAAGAATTGATTTTGAAAAAGTTGAGGAAGTTTCGGATTAATTTTGCATGTAGTTATGCATGGGATACAGCATTAAACTTCATATGTCAAACGAATAGTGAAGGATATATATTAGCTACTGCAACGTGTAGCTTATAATTCCAATATATCTGGGCTCGCTTCTCACCTGCCACTGCCTTAAAGCTAAAACTTTTAATATAGATATAGTCAAAAAAACATATATATTATACAATATGCTTGTATAATATAACGAAAGGCGTTGATATACTTGTAAATTGTCAAGCAAAATGAAAGTGCTTTAAAAGAATTTAATTTCTTCAAAAATTTTCTCAAAAATTGTTTACTTTTGTAATATTTTTGTATAAAATATATCCAGCTAAAATTTTAAGAGAAAAATCAAAAGAAAAAAGATGAAAGGGGCCTTTGCCAATGAAAATATTAATGCTTACATGGGAATATCCACCAAGAATAGTTGGGGGAATTGCTAGAGTTGTACATGACTTGTCGAAAAGATTAATTAAAGATGGACATGAAGTTACTGTAGTAACATATAAAGATGGAGATGTGCCATATTATGAGAACGATAAAGGTGTAGATGTATATCGAGTAGACAACTATATGATACATCCAAATAACTTTATAGATTGGATTTTACAGTTAAACTTTAATTTAGTAGCTAAAGCAACAGAGATAATGAACAAAAACGGAAAGTTTGATGTTATTCATGCACATGATTGGCTAGTTGCAAATGCTGCTAAAACACTAAAAAATTCATTTGACATACCAGTGGTTTCTACAATTCATGCAACAGAATCTGGCAGAAATTCTGGCATACATGATGAAACACAAAGATATATAAATGATACAGAGTGGTTATTAACATATGAATCTACAGAGGTTATAGTTAATAGCAATTATATGAAAGGCCATGTACAAGGCTTATTTGGACTTCCATTTGATAAAATAAATGTGGTACCAAATGGAATAAATTTAAATAATTTTACTGGCATAGATAGAGATTACGACTTTAGAAGACAATATGCAATGGATAACGAAAAAATAATTTTATATATGGGAAGGCTTGTGTATGAAAAAGGTGTACAGCATTTAATTTCAGCTATGCCAAAGATTTTGGAAAATTACCATGATGCAAAATTAATTATTGCAGGAAAAGGCGGAATGCTTGACGAATTAAAGGCGCAGGCAAACAATATGGGACTTTCAAATAAAGTATATTTTACGGGATATTTAAATTCAAAACAAGTACAAAAAATGTATAAATGCGCAGATGTAGCAGTATTTCCAAGTACATATGAGCCATTTGGCATAGTGGCATTAGAAGCAATGCTGGCTGGAGTGCCAACAGTTGTATCAGATATAGGTGGATTAAATGAAATAGTAGAGCATAGAGTAGATGGAATGAAGAGCTATGCAGGAAATCCAAACTCTATAGCAGATTCTGTTTTAAGCTTATTATTTGACCAGCAACTTGCAGCAAATGTAGCTAAAAAAGCAAAAGCAAAGGTAAAAGAAGAATTCAATTGGAATAAAATTGCACAAGATACTCACTATATATATGAAAAAGCAATCTGCAAGACAATGGCAGAAAGACAAGCAGAGCAAATTGCACAAGAAAAGGCAAAGAAAACCACAAAAGCGAAAAATACGGAAAGAGAGATTACAAATTTACTAGCATTCAAGAAAAAGCATGCTTATGCTTAATGTGGAATTTGGGAACAGGCGTATTTGTCCAAAGGGACAGCCTTTAAAATAAAAGGAGAGATAATACAATGAACGTTTATGATACAGCGAATAGATTGGCTCGTGAGATACAAGAATCTGACGAATATAAAGAATATAAAAAAACAAAAGAAGCAGTAATGTCAAATCCAGATTCAAAGAAAAAGGTAGAAGACTTTGAACAGTTAAGGTATGAAGTTCAATTAATGCAATACACTGGTGAAGGTAAAGACGAAACAAAGGCAAAAAAACTGGAAGAAATGTATGCAATGCTTGTTCAAGATAATCAAATAAAGCAATACTTCGATTTAGAAGTGAAGTTTAATGTGATGATTGCTGATGTAAATAAAATAATAGCAGAAGCAATTAGAGATGTGCTTTAATAATGTATAAACTTACAAATATACTAGACCGTATAATCTAGCAAGAATACAAAATGTCGATAATATATGGAAAATAGTTGTTATTTAGCTTTTGATATGCTTTTATTAGGATACCAAAAGCTTTTTGTGTGCAAAAAAAGTATAAAAATTATAGATACAATTCAAAAAAAGAAAGGAGATGCCAGAATTATAACTGGCTGTAAAAAAGATGGATATAGTAATTATTATAGTAAACATAGTAGCAATTATTTTACTCAAAATAGGATTAAATATACATTTTAAAGATGTACAAAAAATAAAAGAAATTGGTTATGACAAAGAATTAAATAAAATAGGAAATAAATTTCCAACGAATATAGAAATATGCAAAAACATATTAGAAAAGTTAAACAATAAAGACGTAAAAATAGAAGAAGATAAAGACTCAAAAACTAGCTTATACATAGCTATTTCAAACAAAATAATAATAGCAGATATACAAGATACTTTTACACGAATTCAAACAATTGCTCATGAATGCTTGCATTCTGTACAAAACAGAAAAATACTGTTATTTAACTTTATATTTTCAAATGTATTCTTGTTATATTTTATAGTTGCAATTTTCTTGATATTGTTTGATATTGGAAATTCAATGATTTTTATACAAACATTTTTTGTATCAGGAATAATATATTGTACAATACGCATGTACTTAGAAAATGAAGCAATGAGCAAAGCAATATATGTTGCTAAGGAGTATATGAAAGATTACCAGCAGGACAGCAAGAATGTTGCAGATGAAGAAATTGAAATATTAGTAAATAGATTTGCAGAGCTAAATAAAATAGGAATTCCGCTTACAAATTTTCAGCTGATTACGGTAACAACTATAAAGGTTATAATTTTGGCGGTTTTGGCATTGATATAATAGGAGATTTTTGCTTATGAATTTATTTAAAACTCTTGCTTTTTCTACCAATCTATGGTACAATACTCTATGTTAATAGATACCTTATACTTAGTTTTAGGTTATGACACCACTTTAACTCAGTTTAAGGCAAATAAAAAATAGGAGGTGCAATTATGACAGTAGAAAGAAAACAAGAAATAATTAAAACTTATAGAAGAGATGAAAAAGATACTGGTTCTCCAGAGGTTCAAATAGCTCTTCTAACAGAAAGAATTAATGAATTAACAGAGCATCTTAAAGTTCATAAAAAAGATAACCATTCAAGAAGAGGTCTTTTAAAAATGGTAGGTTCTAGAAGAAATTTACTAAACTACTTAGCTAGAAAAGATGTTCAAAGATACAGAGACATAGTTGAAAAATTAGGTTTAAGAAAATAGTTGTTATTTTAGTGGGCGTTTTGGCTTTTAAGCCTGACGTCCACTTATTAAGTAAAATGTAAAATAATTATTAGCACAAAAAATTAGTAAGTAGCTTGTATACTGTGCTATTCTAAATAACTACATGTATAAGAACTGGTTAAGCCTGTCCCCAAAACGACAACTTTGTCGTTTTTAGGCCTGTCCCTATAGCGACAGCATAGTATAGAGGTTACAACTAATTAAAGTGCTATTAATTAAATATAAAAAGGAAAGGAACAAAAAATTATGTTTAAAAGTTATAGTACAAATTTAGCAGGAAGAGAGCTAACAATTGAGACTGGAAAGATTGCAGGACTTGCAAATGGAAGTGTAGTTGCAAAATATGGAGATACAGTTGTAATGGTAAATGTTACAGCTGCAAAAGAGCCAAAGGAAGGAATCGATTTCTTCCCACTTTCAGTAGATTATGAGGAAAAGTTATATGCAGTAGGTAAAATACCTGGAAGTTTTACAAAAAGGGAAGGAAAGCCATCAGACAAGGCAATTCTTACATCAAGAGCAATAGATAGACCACTTCGTCCATTATTCCCAAAGGATTTTAGAAATGATGTATGTGTTACAGCAACAGTGCTATCTGTAGAGCAAGATAATAGCCCAGAAGTATGTGCCATGATTGGTGCGTCTGCAGCACTTTCAATTTCTGACATACCATTTGGAGGACCTACAGCAGCAGTAAATGTAGGATGGGTAGATGGGGAAATAGTTATAAACCCAACTGTAGCACAAAGAGAAAAAAGTAAATTAACTGCAACAGTGGCAGGAACTCTAGAAAAAATTACAATGATTGAAGCAGGAGCAGATGAAATACCAAATGAGACAATGCTAGAAGCAATAAAGAAAGCGCATGAAGAAATCAAAAATATTTGTCATTTCATATCAGATATTCAAGCTGAAATCGGAAAGCCAAAATTTGAGTACAAGTCATTTGCTGTTGATGCAGATTTTTATCAAGATATAGTAGATCATTTTAAAGACAGAATGTACCAAGATGTACAAGCTACAGATAAAGAAGTAAGGGACGCAAATATTGATAAAATTACAGAAGACATCACCGCTTACGTAGTAGAAAAATATGGAGAAGACGCAGCTGAAGAGAGAAAAATGGACATCGCAGATAGTGTACATGATTTGGAAAAAGCTTGTGTAAGAGAAATGATACTAGAGGAGCATAAACGTCCAGATGGAAGAAAGATAGATGAAATAAGACCTTTGTCATGTGAAGTAGGAGTACTTCCACGTACACATGGTAGCGCAATATTTACAAGAGGACAAACTCAAGTTATGTCTGTTGTAACACTTGGTATGATGAGCGAGGAGCAAATGCTTGACGGAATTGATGAAGAAGAGTCAAAAAGATATATGCATCAATACAATTTCCCATCATATTCAGTAGGGGAAGCAAGACCATCAAGAGGACCTGGTAGAAGAGAAATAGGACATGGAGCTTTAGCAGAAAAAGCACTAGTTCCAGTAATTCCATCAGAAGATGAATTTCCATATGCAATAAGAGTTGTATCTGAAGTACTATCTTCAAATGGCTCAACATCACAAGCAAGTATTTGTGGAAGTACATTAGCTTTAATGGATGCTGGCGTTCCGATAAAGAAACCAGTTGCAGGTATCTCAACAGGACTTGTTACAGATAGAAGCGATTCAAATAGATATATAATGCTTACTGATATTCAAGGAATAGAAGACTTCTTTGGAGATATGGACTTTAAAGTTGGTGGTACGAAAGATGGTATCACAGCTATACAAGTTGATATAAAAATAGATGGATTAACATATGACATTATAAAAGAAGCATTTGAAAGAACAAAAGTAGCGAGAGATTATATTTTAGATGAAATAATGCTTCCAGTAATAGACAAGCCAAGAGCTGAAATTTCTAAATATGCACCTAGAATTCTTACAACACAAATTAATGTAGACAAAATAAAAGATGTAATAGGAGCAGGCGGAAAAACAATAAACAAAATAATCGATGAAACAGGCGTAAAAATAGATATTGAAGAAGACGGAAGAGTTTGTGTCTACTCTAATGATGTGGAAAATGCTAAAAAAGCAATGAAGATGATAGAAGACATAGTTAGAGAAATAGAAGTTGGTGGAATATATGATGGAGTTGTTACAAAAATAATGTCATTTGGAGCATTTGTTGACTTAGGTGGAGGAAAAGAAGGGCTACTTCATATTTCAAAAATTTCTAGTAGAAGAGTAGATAAAGTAGAAGATGTACTTTCTGTAGGTGATGAAGTAACTGTAAAAGTAAGTGACATAGACCATCAAGGAAGAATTAATTTAAGTATGAAGGATTTAGAAGCCGGAAACAGAGACGCACAAAAATAATTACAATTTTTGTTAAAGCTAACACATGAATTTAGAAAATTTGAGAAATTCATGTGTTAGCTTTGTGCATGTCTCAAGTTACTAGATAATGGTTAATGAAACTTTAAAGTCCGCGCAGGGAGTTTATAATTAAAAAAATTTTAAAACCATTATCTAGTAACTTTCTTAAAAATTTATGAAAAAGCTTTTCTTTTTTTTCAATATATTATATAATAAATGAGTAATTTTTTGTACAGCATGATAAATATATTAATATCAAAGGAGGTTTATCATGGACATAGACGATGATAAAACTAAAAAATACAATATTAAAACACCAGAGACTCCAAAAAAGGAAAGCACTAAAAAAACGAATCCAAAAAAAGAAGCAAAAAAATTGAAAAAAGAAGAGAAAAAGAAAAACAGAAAACATCCTAAATTACGAAAATTTATAAAAATATTTATTATCGTATGTATATTGTTGTGTTTAGCAGCGGTTGGGGTTTTTGCGGCTATATTCTTTGGTGATACATGGAATATAACAGAAGATAATCTAGTAATAAAAATGCAAAACTCAATTACATATGATAGTGAAGGAAATCAACTCCATGAATTGGCAGGTGAGGAAAATAGAAAAATTATTCCTTTAAACGAAATGGGTGAATACATACCAAAAGCATATGTGGCAATTGAAGATGAAAGATTCTATAAACATAGTGGAATAGATTTATACAGAACAGCAGGTGCAATATTTACATATATAACAAATGGTGGTAGCTCATCATTTGGTGGAAGTACTATAACACAGCAATTGGTTAAAAACTTAATGGAAGATGATGATGACAGCATTGCTAGAAAAATAAGAGAATGGTCACGTGCATATAAAGTAGAGCAAATGTTATCAAAGAGCCAAATATTAGAGTTATACTTAAATGAAATATTTGTTGGTGGACAATGTTATGGTGTGGAAAGTGGAGCTAAGTATTATTTTAGCAAATCTGCAAAAGATTTGAGCTTAGCAGAAGCAGCATTTTTGGCTGGAATAAATGATTCGCCAAATTATTATAATCCATTTGGTGAAGAGGATAAAACCGAAACAATAAATAATAAAACTAAATTAGTACTTGGAAAAATGTTAGAAGTAGAAGATGAAAACGGAGTACCATTTATAACTCAAGAAGAATATGATGCAGCAATAGCAGAAGTTGATGAAGGTCTAAAATTTAAACAAGGTAACTTCTCTGAAAAATCCGATTTGTCATTCTTAGAGGTAGAGGCTATAAATGAAGTTATTGAAGACTTAATGGAAGAACATGATGTGGATTACAAGAGAGCTTATACAATGGTTTACAACAATGGTTATAGAATATATACAACTCAAAATTCTGACATACAAGACAGAATGGAAGAAGAGTACTTAAAAGATAAATACATTAAAGATGCAACTACTAAAAAAGGTAAAGAAGAAGATGCACATTCACAATCAGGTATGGTAATAATAGACCATACAAATGGTCAAGTAGTGGGATGTGTTGGAGGTCTTGGTGATGATTCTCCTACATACGGATTGAATAGAGCAACTTCGATGGATGCTGGAGGAAGACAACCAGGTTCGTCAATTAAACCATTGGTAGCAGTAGCACCAGGATTAGAAGATGGTGTTATAACTGCTGCAACGGTATATGATGACTCTAAAACTAACTTTGGAGGAAATCCACCTTATTCTCCTGGTAATTCAACAGGTTATTTTGGATTAATTACAGTTAGAAAAGCAATAGAAGTTTCTTCTAATATTGTAAACATAAAAATATTATCTAATGTAGGTACTAGCAGAGGAGTAGAATTTTTAAATGAGATTGGGATGACTCAATTTAATGAAAAAGATGAAATACTAAGCTTAGCATTAGGTGGCTCTGAAAACGGAACAACACCACTACAAATGGCTGCAGGTTATGCTATGATTGCAAATGGCGGAGAATATATTGAGCCAACTTTCTATACTAAGGTAGAAGATAGCAATGGTAATGTTATATTAGAAACAAAACAAGAGACAAAAAGAGTAATGTCTGAAGGAAATGCATATATTTTATCTAGTATATTAACAGCACCTGTTACAGGGGTTAATGGTACAGCTGGGTCTTGTGCAATATCTGGAATGGATGTTGCAGCTAAAACAGGTACAACAACAAGTATGAAAGATAGATGGCTTTGTGGATTTACTCCATATTATGCTGGTGCAACTTGGTTTGGATATGATGAGCCAGAGACTATAGCCTTTGGTAATAGAGGCATGTCTAATCCGGCACTAACTATATGGGATGCAATAATGACAGATATACATGAAGACTTAGAAGGCAAGAGGTTTGAAAGACCAAGCAATATTGTAAAAGCAGAAATATGTATGGATTCTGGAAGAGCAGCAACAGATGAATGTACACGTACTTATACAGAGCAATTTGTGTCTGGAACAGTTCCAGGAAAATGTGATGGACACAAAACTGTAGACATTTGTAAAGAAACAGGAAAACTTGCAACAGAGTTCTGCCCAGAGACAGAAAAAAAGACATATTTATCAACGCCAGAAAAAGAAGTTAATCCATCTTGGAAAACAAGTGTAGGAAATAAATATAAAGAAATTACAGAAACTTGTGATATTCATACAGAAGCGACAATGGGAGTAACAGTTCCAAATGTGGTTGGCAAAACAGAAGCGGAAGCTAGACAGGCGCTAAGTGGTTTAACAATTACAGTTGTTTATGAAACTGACTCGACAAAGGCAAATGGAGTTGTATTAAAGCAAAGTGTCGCAGAAGGAACAGCGTTAAAGAAGGGTGATGCAATTACTATAACAGTAAATGAAGTAGCTACTATGCCGCCACCAACAGAAGAGCCAAGTGACCCAGGAGCAAACGAAATAGGAGGAACTAATACAGTTGTTGACACAAATACAATTGTAGATACAAATACTGTGGTATAAATATGTTGATGATTATAAACAGAAGACATAATAAAATTAAATATTTGGAGGTTTTATGACAGTAAAGTTATATAATACATTAACAAAACAAAAAGAAGACTTTACTCCCTTAAATGGGAGTGAAGTTAGGATATATTCTTGTGGACCAACTGTGTATAGTTATGCACATATAGGTAATTTCAGGACATATGTCTTTATGGATAACTTAAGAAGGGTTTTAGAATATAATGGTTATACATTAAAACATGTAATGAATATTACTGATGTAGGTCACCTTGAGTCAGATGGTGATGAGGGCGAAGACAAGATGGAAAAAGCGGCTAAAAAAGAAAATAAAAGCCCATATGAAATTGCTAAATTTTATACAGATGCTTTCTTCGCAGATATGAAGAAACTAAATATAGAGATGCCAGAGATTATCGCAAAAGCGACAGAGCATATACCAGATATGTTAGAATTCGCAAAAAAAATAGTAAAAAATGGTTATGGATACGAGACCAGCTCTGCTATATATTTTGATGTTTCTAAATTAGATAAATATCCTGTGCTTTCAAATAGAAATATAGATGACCAAATTGCTGGTGCCAGAGTAGATGTAGACCCAGAAAAAAGAAATCCATATGATTTTGCAATTTGGATAAAAGCGCCAAAAAATCATATAATGAAGTGGGATAGTCCATGGGGAGAGTCATATCCAGGATGGCATTTAGAGTGCTCTGCAATGTCTAGAAAATACTTGGGTGAAGTGTTTGACATTCATACTGGAGGAGTTGACCATATACCAACACACCACGAAAATGAGATTGCACAAAGCAAAGGAGCTTTTGGAAAAATACCAGCAAAAATATGGATGCATGTTGAATTCTTGCAGGTTAATGGTGGCAAAATGTCTAAAAGTTTAGGAAATGTATATACTATTAGTCAGTTAGAAGAAAAAGGAATAGAAGCATTAGCATATAAGCTATTTTGCTATACTGCACATTATAGAACAAAGTTAAATTTTACATTTGAAGGTGCACATTCTTCGCAAAAAGCTTTAAATAGACTAAGAGAGAATTATCTTAAACACAAAGAAGGAAAAGAAGAAATAGACGATGACATTATAGACGAGTATAAAAAAAGATTTCTAGAAGCTGTAAATGATGATTTAAATATGCCACTTGCAATGGGCATAGTATGGGAGATAGCAAGAAACGAGAAAAAATCTTACAAGATAGCTAATTTATTATTAGAATTTGATAAAGTATTGGGATTGGAATTAATAAATTCGGAAGAATATCTAAAAAAACAAAACAATGTAGATGTACCAGAAGAAATATTGAAATTGTTAGAGCAAAGAAAACAAGCCAGACTAGAAAAAGATTGGGCTCTTTCAGATAAATTAAGAGACGAGATTAAAGTAAAAGGCTATATTGTAAAAGATACAAAAGACGGAATGACAGTAGAAAAAATTTGATATATGTGTCTGCATATATAAATAGCGAAGGGAGCACAAAGGTGGAAAAAAATAAACTTTCGTTTTTCAAGAAAATTAAAATTAGCATATTTGATTTTGATGGTTATCAAGATTTAGCAGCAGAAAAAATCAGTAAAACAATAATTTATATTGTTTTACTGATGCTAATATTTAGTATTGTTATATCTTGTATATATGTTTCTCAGTTTTATGAGTTAATAAATCAAGCGAAAAATTATATTAACAATAATATATCAGAAATAAAATATGAAGATTACCAAATGACTGTAATACCAACCAATGGCGAAGAAGTTACAGAAATTGATGTTAATAACATAATAAATAGCAAGATAATAATTAATACACAAACGACAGAAGAAGCAAAAATTCAGGAAACTATTGACAAAATTAGTAAACAAAATAAAGGAATATTATTTTTGAAAGATAGAATAATAATAAAAACGGAATTATCTACTAAATTGATGGAATATTCATATAAAGATATTTCAGAAGAGTATAATATCAATAAAATAGATAAACAGGAAATTATAAATATTTTATCTGGACAAACTATGTACACATTTTTAGTAGCATTCTTTATTGTTATGCTAATTTATATGTGTATAATATATTTTTCAAGCATATTAATAGACATATTTTTACTTGTAATTTTAGCATATATAGTAACCAGATTGGCTGGATTAAGGCTTAAATATAGTGCTATATATAATATAGCTACATATTCTTTGACATTACCAGTTTTATTAAATATAATTTACATTGTAATTAATAGATTTACAGGTTTTACAATAGAATATTTCCAAATTATGTACACAGCAATAGCTTCAATATATATTATAACTTCAATACTAATGATAAAATCTGATGTTATAAAAAAACAGTATGAGCTTAATAAAATAATTGAGGAGCAAGAAAGAGTTAGACAAGAGCTAAAAAGAAAAGAAGAAGAGCAGAAAGAAAAAGAAGAACAAGAAAGAAGAGAAAGAGAAAGAGCTAAAAAAAAGGAAAAGGAAAAACAGAAGAAGGAGCGAGAAGAAAAAAAGAAAAACAAGGGAGAAGGAGAAATAGGAGAAACACCAGAAGGCGGAAATGCTTAGAGGTTAAATCTAAAAGTGAAAGGAAGAAATAAATGGAAGAGAAGCAAAACAATAATAAGCAAAATAATAAAAAACAGTATATTTTACTTGCAGTTCTTGTTATATTAATGATTGCATTAGCAATTGGAATATACTTTATAACCACAAATAATGAAGAGGCAGATGAAAAAGAACTTTCATATACAGAGTTAATAGATGCGATAAATCAAGAAAATGTAGAAAAAATTGAAATGACAGTAGGAAGTACAACAGTAAAAGTAAAATTAAAAGATGTGGAAGAAGAAAAAAATTGTATAATTCCAAGTACGCAAGCATTTATAGAGCTAGTTCAACAAAAGTATGAGGATGGTAATGAATTTGAGCTTATACAAAATCCAACAAATGTATTTGTATCAATATCCACAACATTATTTTCTTTGCTACCAACATTACTTTTAGTAGTACTTATAATATTATTCTTTAAAATGCAAGGAATTGGAGACAAGGGCAAAGTTTATGATAGTGAAACAATAAAATCAAAAACTACATTTGATGATGTTGCAGGGTTGGATGAAGAAAAACACGAAATGATAGAGATTGTAGATTTCTTAAAAAACCCTGAAAGGTTTAACAAGATGGGAGCAAAAATTCCAAGAGGTGTGCTACTTTGTGGACAACCTGGTACTGGAAAAACATTAATTGCAAAAGCAATTGCAGGAGAAGCTAAAGTTCCATTTATATCAATGAGTGGCTCTGAATTTATAGAAATGTTTGCAGGACTTGGTGCATCCAGAGTAAGAAAATTATTCGAAAAGGCTAAAAAAGTATCACCTTGTATTATATTCATAGATGAAATTGATGCAATAGGCTCTAGAAGAAACAGTAGTGGAGGAGCAGAATCAGAAAATAATCAAACTTTAAATCAATTATTAGTTGAAATGGATGGGTTTGATACAGATGAAACAATAATAGTTTTAGCTGCTACAAATAGACCAGAAATGCTAGATAAAGCACTTTTAAGACCTGGAAGATTTGATAGAAGAATAACAATAGGACTTCCTGATATGAGAGGAAGAGAAGCAATACTTAAAATTCATGCAAAAGAAAAGACATTTGCAGAAGATGTTGACTTAAAGAGTATTGCAGAAGATACCGCAGGATTTACAGGTGCAGATTTAGCAAATATATTAAACGAAGCTGCAATCATAGCAACAATAAATGAGCATGAAGCAATAACAAATAAAGATATAGAAGATGCTGTAAAGAAAGTAACAGTAGGACTAGAAAAACAAAGTAGAGTAATCTCAGACAAAGATAAAAAACTTACAGCATATCATGAAGCAGGACATGCTATAGTAAGCAGTAGACTAGAAACACAAAAAGGTGTAAAAGAGGTATCTATAATTCCAAGAGGTGTTGCCGGTGGATATACAATGTATAAATCTGATGAAGATAAGTACTATATCTCTAAGACAGAAATGCAAGAAAAACTAGTAGCACTACTTGGTGGAAGAGCAGCAGAAAAAGTAGTATTAAATGACATATCAACAGGAGCAAGTAATGATATAGAAGTTGCAACTGATATTGCAAAAAATATGATAACAAAATACGGAATGAGTGAAACATTGGGACCAATTTCAATAAACACAGAGCAAGACCCATATGAATTACAAATGCTTGGAGAAAAATTTGGTGATGCAATAGGTGCAGAAGTTAAGATATTGCTTGATAATGCATACGCAACTGCACAAAAATTAATAATAGAAAATAGAGAAAAACTAGACAGAGTAGCAAATGCATTGCTAGAAAAAGAAGTAATCTCAGCAGAAGAATTCCAAGAATTAATCAAGTAAAAAAATAAACACTCCAAAAATGCGGAGACAGATTTAAACCTGTCTCCGCATTTTTGGAGCAAAGGAATGGCTCCATTCCTTTACAGGTTAATTTAATATAATTTCTTTTCCATTTAGATAATTCAAAATTCCCGCATCTGTTTTAAAATTGAATTTTAGTTTGGAGCTGCAGAGCTGTTGAGTTTTACAACCGAATTTTTTGTTGATTTCGTTTATTCCATATTTTCCATCACCGATTATTGGGAGACCAATATGGGCTAGATGTGCTCTGATTTGGTGGGTTTTACCTGTGTGAAGTTCTACATCCAATATGCTATAGTTTTCTTTATCGTTTTTTTCTAATAGTGTAATAGAGGTTTCAATTTTTACATAACCTTTTTTTGGAATATCTGAAATATAAACCATGGATTTTTTATTATCTTTAAACAAGTAGGCTGTAAGAGTTAAAGATATATTTTTCCCTACAACGCTATTTTGACTTTTTTGGTTTATGCCGAAATTATTATGTTTTTTAGCATTATACACTTTAGCTAAATAATGTTTTTCAATTTCTTGATATTTAAATTTCTCAAGTAAAATGTCCAAAGATTCTTGATTTTTTGCAAATAATACTAATCCTGTGGTATTTCTATCTAGTCTGTGGCAAGGCGAGATAAAAGAGTATTCTTTTTCTAGCATTGCGGTTAACGAGTCTTTTCCTACGACTTCTATATTTACAGGTTTATTTATAATCAAAATATTTTCGTCCTCATACACTTTTTCTATTTTTATATTTTTGTATAATAAATCATCAACAATGTACACGCTTATAACGTCACCCGCATGAACAAGCTTATCTTCGTTGATTTTGATATCATTTATGCGTACGTCCTTTTTTCTAAAAGCCTTATATAAAGTATTTTTAGTAAGAGCATTAAAATGAAAATAAAGAGCATCGCTTACTTTTTTGTTATCGAATTTTTTATCTACAATTATTTTTTGCATTTATTTTATTTCTTGTATAATAAATATACATCCTTTCTTTTAAATTTTTCATTGTGGATTAAACTGCAATTTTACTTAATTATAACATAAATTTTTTAGAGTTGCTATAATTTACAACCTATGATAAAATTTTTTGTGACTAGTACGTGAAAATGTCCCGATTTTTTAATCCGT
>UMIY01019273.1_pt1 | contig 21514 bp, 18 predicted proteins | sample 1965921 | NCBI WGS metagenome assembly UMIY01 (sample SAMEA4836134, study PRJEB28245) | human gut metagenome | biome: gut microbiome; material: fecal sample | place: Denmark | collected 2008
GGGTTTTTCGGCACCGAGCGAGCAAAAATAGTCCCCGGCGAGCCATTGCCCGCCGTACCACCTTACAATGTCGAGCCAAATCCGCACTGCATCCTCGACGTCTGTGATATTGTGCTTGTCGATCCCGTAGATACCGGCTTTGCGCGTCTCATTGACCCGTCAGCTGCGGATGAATTTTTCGGCGTTGAGCAGGACGCCGCGGCTATGGCTATATTTATCGAAAACTGGCTCGACCGCTATGACCGCCGGGACTCGCCGGTATATCTGTGCGGTGAGAGCTACGGTACGATGCGCTCCGCCGTGCTCGCGAACACGCTCATGGGCGGCGTTGCGCCGCGGCGCTTTACCGGCATCTCAGTCAACGGCATCATCATGATGGGCTCCACCTTCCACCTTGAGGACGAGCCAATGTATGTAGAGCCGTCTGTTCTCAACCTCATGTCCTACGCCGCCGCACACAGGTATCATCACAACATGGAAGTGCCTCTCGCGGACTTCGTCGAGGATGCATACCGATTCTCCGTCACGGACTACGCCCACGCGCTGCTGCTCGGCGACTATCTTCCGGTGGATGAGCGTAAAACCGTAATAGAGCGCCTGAGCTATTTTACCGGCATAGGTGAGGGGTACTTCCATCAAAACGGACTGAGGCTCGCAACGCGCGACTTTCTTGGAAACGTACTGCGCAACAGAGGCCTCGAATGCGGCGCATACGACAGCCGCATAACTCTTCCGCTCTCGTCACTGACAGGACCACGGGATTCCTTTGACGACCCCTCTCTCGCGAGCTCCACTCCGATGTACACGAGCCTCTTCCACTCAAACTTTGTCAAGAAGCTCGGCATAGACCTCAAGCGCGAGTACATATCCACCAACATCGAGTCCAACATACGCTGGAACTGGCACTGCGAACGCACGCCGCTGCAGAGTCTGTCGGCAAGCATGCGCCGGAACCCCAGCCTCCGCGTTCTGTTCGCCACCGGGCTGTACGACCTGTGCACCTGCGCCGGATACGCCCGCTATGTGATAGCGCAGGACGGCCTGCCGCTGGATCGTATAGTGAGGCGCGAATATGAAGGCGGGCATATGATCTACACCAACGAAAGCGCCGCCGCAGAGCTTGAGCAGGACATACGCGATTTCATTGCCGTCGAAGGCTGACCGCAGCTGAAAAAAGCCTCTTTTATCTCCTGATAAAAGAGGCTTTTTCTGCGTTTATGGAGCTATCAGTGTACGATACCGCCTATGCGCGCGGTCTCTATCCCCTGCTTTTCCAGCTCGTCGAGTATGCGGTTTATGCCGTAGGAGTCGCTCGGGTAGTGGCCGGTGACGATGACGTTGCAGCGGCCGTCCTTTTCCAGGGCTTCGAGGGTGTCATCTTCAATGTGCATTGTGATTATGGTGCCGACACCGGCGTTGATGCAGGCGATGAACTCCTCGGTGGAGGGAGCGCCGCCGCCGGCCATGGTGGAGAGGATCTTGCCGGCGTAGCTGTCCTCACTGCCGACCCATACTTCCGGTCCGACGGGAGTCTTGGTAAACTCGGGGATCTCGCGGATGTTGTCGATGATATCCTTTACGGTGGCAAGAGGCTTGGCCTCTACCAGCTCCTTCATGCGGTCTTTGAGGGCGTTCTCAAAGATGAGGTCGGCCGGGGTGTGGATGCTCACATAGGGCATGCCTATGAAGGCAGCGAACTGCGGCTGCTCGTTAAGGTTGTATGCGTGCATGTGGTGGTTCATCCTGTTCTTGCGCGGCGCGGCGACCTTCTGGGCGATGTTGATTGGCACTCCGTACTCTAGCATCATACGCATGTGATCACGTACCTCCATGCTGCCGACGGTGGCCATCCTGAAGCCGCGGGGATGGTGGCGCAGGATGCAGTTGTAGCCCATCTGCTTTGCCGCAAGTATCTCGGCCGAGTCTATGTCGATGCCGGCGAGGACACGGGTGATGTTTTCACCGGGTACGTTTATATCACTGTCTTGGGGTATCTCGTCTATTCCGGCAAGCCTGAGGGCTATGTCCATTATGTCTTTAGTGGTCATTTTTTGTTCTCCTTTCCGAGTTATATAACGCTCACGCCGGAGCGAGGCACGCAGATGCGTGTCGCTCCGGCGCTCTGAGGCGTCAGTTCCAGCTCATCTCATTGAAATAGATGTCGGGAACGTAGGTCTCAGCGTTGAGGTCGGCGCTCATGGCATAGATACGCCCATAGGTGTAGATGATGCCCCACAGAGCCTGATTGTTGATGACGTTGAGGGCCTGTCCGAAGTACTCGTTCTGCTCGTCCTTCTCGGTCGCCTGGGCGGCAGCAACGAGCAGGTCGTCGAGTGCGGGGTCGGAGTACCTGGAGTAGTTGTAACCGCTCTCGATGCCCCAGCTGTAGAACATGTCGCAGATACCCGTGTAGCCGGAGCCGACGATATCGGTGTCGGTCAGGGCTGCTATGAGGAAGTCGCCCTTCCAGATGTTGTCGAGCCACACGGTGCTCTCAACGGAGCTCAGTTGGATGTTGATGCCCACCTCTGCGAGGTTCTGCTGGATGACCTCCCAAATGGACTTCTGGGAATCCATGATGCTGATGGTGCCGAGGTCTATCGGGGTCTGGAGGCCGGTCTCAGCGATAAGCTCTTTGGCCTTGTCCGGATCATAGCTGTACTCGGTGAAGTTGTCGGGCTTCTCCATGCCCCACTCAGGCTGGTAGAAACCGTGAAGCACCTCGTAATCGCCCTCGACGGCGGACATGGCAGCGATGCCCTCGGTGTCGATGGCGTAAAGTATGGCCTGCCTGAGCTTCTGGTCGCTGACAGGGTCAGCCTGGGCGTTGAAAACTATATAGTTGCCGAGGGTAGGCTCGCTGAACTGGATCTTCAGGCTGCTGTCGCCGGCGGCCTGGCTGTAGTTGGCAGAGGAGATACTAGCGAAATCGACCTCGCCGCCGCGAAGGGCGATCAGGGCGGTGTTCGGATCAGGGATATAGCGCATCGTGACGTGCTTTATCGCGGGCTGCTCGCCCCAATAGGTCTCGCTGGCGGACAGCTCGGCGAGACCGGTCGCCTCATCGTAGCTGTCGAGTACGTAGGCGCCGGTGCCTATCATGGCATTGAAGTACTCCTCCTCGCCCATGCTCTCGAAGCTCTCGGCGTCGATTATCGGCAGGCGGGCAAGGTAATACGGCACATTATCGCTGTAGCGGTCGGTGGTGAACACGACCGTCTTGTCATCCTGGGCCTCGGCGTGATAGCCCTCGTAGTTGCCGGCGCCCATCGGAGTCGTCAGCGCGTATTCGAGCGAAGCTACTACATCGTTGGCGTCGAGCGGGTTGCCGTTTGAGAACTGTGCGTCACGCAGGTGGAACGTCCAGGTCTTTTTGTCGTCGGAGTGGTTGTAAGAGTCGGCCAGGACAAGGGTTATGCCCTCGCTCTCAGTCTGCTCACGGTTGAACTCGATGAGGTAATCGACTATGTTGCGAGTGAGGTCAGTCGAATACGTGAACGGATCGAGCGGAGTCTTGCGGTCGTAGGCAACGACGACGGACTCAGTGTCGTTGTTATTCGTGGCCTGGCTCGGGGCATCCCCGCCGCCGCAGCCGGTCAGCAGCGTCGCTGCGGTGGCGCAGCAGAGCAGAACAGAAAGAATTTGTTTTTTCATTTTACCTCCCGCTTCCTGTGGTGGATTTATATATCATGACGTCAGAAGTCGTCACAACTTACTTTGCCGCGTGCATGGTGCAGGCTACGAAGTGGCCCGGAGACACCTCAACGAGCGGCACATCGGCGCTCGTACAAGCCTCGGTACAGTGCTCGCAGCGGCCGGCGAACCGGCAGCCGGGGCCGGGGTCTATCGGAGAGGACACCTCACCCTTGAGGACGGTCGGCTCCTTGCCTATGCCCTCTACGCTGGGATCCGGTATCGCAGCGAGCAGCGCTTTCGTATACGGGTGCAGAGGGTGTTCAAACAGCTCCTCGCTGCTCGCCTGCTCAACGCAGACACCGCGGTACATTACGATGATGTCGTCGCTTATGTGGCGCACGACCGAGAGGTCATGCGTTATAAACATATATGTGAGCCCGAACTCATCCTGCAGGTCCATAAGCAGGTTGAGTATCTGCGCCTGGATGGATACGTCAAGCGCACTCACAGGCTCGTCGCAGACGATGAACTCCGGATTGACGGAGAGCGTTCTCGCAATGCCTACACGCTGGCGGCGTCCGCCGTCCAGCTCGTGCGGATAGCTCATCTCGAAGCGCTCGCTGAGTCCGACTGTGTCCATCAGCTCGCGCACACGTTTCATGGCGTCGCGCTTGTTCCTGTACATACCGGTGAGCAGCAGCGGCTCCATGATGCTCTCCGCTATCGTCATGCGCGGGTCGAGCGAGGCATACGGATCCTGGAAGATGATATTTATCTTCTTGCGTATCTCTCGCATTTCCCGCTTCTTGAGGGCGAACACATCCTGTCCCCTGAAATACATTTTGCCGCTCGTGGGCTCGATGAGGCGTATCATCGTCTTGCCCAGCGTGCTCTTGCCGCAGCCGCTCTCGCCCACGACGCCGAGCGTCTTTCCGGCTTCGATCTTGAAGCTCAGTCCGTCGACGGCGTGGAGCATGCGACGCTTTACCGGGAAATACTTCTTTATGTCCACAGCTTCAATGAGGACTTCCGGGTCAGCCATTGTCATCACCCCCATACAGGAAACACTTTATGGCGTGAGAGCCGTTGCGATATACGGGCGGCTCCTTCTCCCGACATATCTCGCGGCACTTCTGGCAGCGCGGCGAGAACTTGCAGCCCTTTGGCAGGTCGGTCGGGTCCGGCATCATGCCCTGTATGGGCGAGAGGCGCGATTTCTTCGCGGTCAGGCGCGGTATGCTGCCAAAGAGCCCGTCGGTATAGGGATGGTGCTCCGCGTTTGCGAAAATGTCCATCACAGTACCGCTCTCAACTATCTCACCGGCGTACATGACCGCGACCTTATCGCAGGTCTGTGCCACTATGCCGAGATCGTGCGTTATCATCACCATCGAGGTCTTGAGCTTGTTCTTCAGCTCGCGCATGAGGTTCAGCACCTGGGCCTGTATCGTGACGTCGAGAGCCGTTGTCGGCTCGTCGGCAATGAGCAGCTCCGGCTCGCAGGCAAGCGCCATTGCGATGACCACGCGCTGCTTCATACCGCCGGAGAACTGGTGCGGATACTCATTGCGTCTGGCACTCGGGATGCCGACCAGCTCGAGCACCTCATTGACACGATCATACATCTGCTTCTTGGTCAGGTTGTGGACGTTGTGTAGGCTCAGTACCTCATATATCTGGTCACCGACGGTCATTATCGGGTTCAGGCTCGTCATCGGGTCCTGAAAGATCATGCTTATCTTGTCGCCGCGGATGAGCCGCATTTCCAGCTCACTTTTCTTCAGCAGGTCCTCGCCCTCGAAGCGGATCTCACCACTTATTATCTGTCCGACCGGCTGAGGCAGCAGACGCAGTATGCTGAGCGCTGTCGTGGTCTTGCCCGCGCCCGTCTCGCCGACGAGGCCGAGCGTCTCCTGATAGTCCAGCTCGAGGTCGAGGCTGTTTACAGCGTGTACAGTGTCGAGGTCGGTCTTGTACTGCACGGTCAGGTTTTTGATCTCAAGCAGCTTCGCGTTGCTTTCCATATTCTGCACCTCCCGCTTCAGTCCTTAAGACGCGGGTCGAGCGCGTCGCGCAGTCCGTCGCCTATGAGCGTTATGCTCATTGCAGCGATGACGATTGCGAGGCCCGGTATGAGCATCAGGTTCGGCGCGTCCAGCATATAGTTCTCCGCGTCGGAGAGAATAACGCCCCACTCTGGCGTGGGCGCCTGGACGCCGAAGCCCAGGTAGCTGTAACCTGCTGCGGCGATGATTGTCGCGGCGACCATGCCTGCACTCTGTACGATGATGAGTCCCATGGCATTCGGCAGCACGTGGCGCACGATTATGTGGAAGTCGCTGCTGCCAAAGGCCTTGGCCGCCTGAATATACTCCATGTCTGTGAGGTTCATGACCTGCGAACGCACCGTTCTAGCTATCATGGGTATCGAGCCTATGCTCATAGCGAGCAGCAGGTTCAAAAGTCCGGTGCCGAAGCCCACGACGATGACGATTATAAGCAGCATCGGCGGCAGACAGTTGAGTATGTCAAAAAAACGCATGATCGCGTTGTCAAGGATGCCTCCGTAGTAGCCGGATGCCGCACCGATAAGCGAACCGATGACGTAGGATACGATGACGACGAATATGCCCATTGAAAGGCTTATCCGGCTTCCGAAGAGCATTCTTGTAAAGAGGTCACGGCCCAGGTTGTCGGTGCCGAATATGTGGTTCGCACTCGGCCCCTGTAGCGCCTCGCTCGGATTTATCTGGGTAATAAGGTTCTCATCACCTATTACGTTCGCTAGCAGCGCAAACAGCACGAACAGGCAAAGTATTACGAGTCCGAGCATACCTGTCTTGCTCTTTTTAAAGCGCCGCCACGCCTCCCTGTACAGGCTGGGGCGTTTCTTTCGTTTTGCCTTTTTTATCTTCTTTTCGGACATACAACTCTACCCTCCCGTTCAAGTCGTGTACTTAGCCCTGACGCGCGGGTCGGCATACGCGCTGATGATGTCGACCGCGAGAACCGCTACGCACCATATGGCGGCCAGGAATATAGTGGTCGCATGACCAGCGGCACATCCTTTGCGCGCACCGCGTCAAGCACGAGCGTACCGAGGCCCGGTATCGAGAAGGTCGTCTCTATCAGCACCGTACCGCCGAGCATACCGCCGAAAGTCAGGCCGATGAGATTTATGAGCGGCAGCGAAACGTTCGGCAGAGCGTGGCGCCAGATTATACGCTTCTCCGACGCGCCCTTCGCGCGCGCCGTTCGTATATAGTCCTGCCGTATCGACTCGAGCATTATCGTGCGCGTTGTGCGGAGCAGACCTCCCGCGCTTCCTATGCCGTACACGGCGACGGGGAGTACGTAGTTCTTCCAGGTGTCGACACCGTTCGATGGCAGCCAGCCCAGCCACAGCGAAAACACCAGCAGAGCAACAAGGCCAAACCAGAAGCTCGGCATGGAGTTGAAGATCATGGCCAGTATTCGCAGTACGTTGTCCGTCACACTGTACTGCTTTACCGCCGAGAGCACGCCCAGCGGTACGCCAAGCAGCACGTACACCACCGTGCCGAAGAGCACCACCCGGAAGGTATAGATGAAGTACAGCGAGATCTCCTTGAGCACCCCGTTTCCGGTGGACCACGTCTCACCGAAGTCGAAGTGGAATATAATATCTTCGAGGTACTGTACAAGCCTCGTCAGCATCGGCTGGTCATAGCCCAGCTCGTGGTTGAGCCTGTCCACATCCTCCTGCGCGGCTTGCATGCCCAGTATGTTGCGGCCGGGGTCGCCGGGCACTATGTTTATCATGATAAACACCACGATTATGACGCCCAGCAGTATGGGAATGGTCAACAGCAGCCTTTTCAGAACGTACTTATACATAGGTGATCCCCCTTGTCTTTGTATATCCGGGTCATCGCCAGGGGCATACTGCCGCGACGGTGAGCGTCTTGTCTATGTCCTCGTCGGAACTGTAGGCTCCGAGCGACATCCTTATATATTTTCCACCGCTGCAGCAGGAGGTCACTATACCATCGCTCATCATGTAGTCGTATATCTCCTGCGCGTGGCCGCTGCTGAAACACAGCGACGCACAGCGCCTCTCGGCATTCTCCGGTGTTATCAGATCATACCCCAGCTCGCGCAGCCCGTCGTAAAGCCTGCCGAGAAGCGCGGATATGCGCCGCTGTATGTTGTCCGTACCGATTTCGAGTATAGCACGCAGTGCATCGTGAAACACATATGCGCCAAGATAATCGCTGGAGCTGTTGTCAAACTTCAACGCGTCCAGCGCATCCGCACACACAAGCCTGGGCAATCCGGAATCATAATCCAGCGTGCAGTTGAAGCTGCTGGACACATATACAGGCCGTATCCGCCTCAAAAGCTCGTCGCAGCAGTAGAGGAAGCCTATGCTGATAAATGCACCAAGCCCCTTATATCCGCCGCAGGACACAGCACTCACGCCCCACTCTTCTGCCATGAACGGTGTGAGTCCAACGCTCTGTATTCCGTCAACGGCTAGGTAAATGCCACGCTTGCGGCACCTCCGCCCCAGCTCTTTCAGGTCGATCTTATAACCCGTCAGCGACTGCACATGGCTCACAAGGACCATAACGGTGTGCTCATCAACCTGCGACCAGAGCTCATCTATCGAGGGGTTGAATCTGCTGTCCATTTTGGCGAACTTGCATTTGAAACCTCTCATCTCCGAGGCATTCACGCACGGCGCTATTATGGATGAGTGCTCCTTATCAAATGTGACGACATTGTCTCCGGGCTTAAAATCAAATCCCTGAAGGATGATATTGAAGCCCTCATTCGTGTTTTTGGTGAGCGTTATATTTCTCGCCTCGACCCCGCCGAGAAGCCTGCCTATGTACTCTCTCGTCTCATCGGCAGTCTTGAAAAACGGTTCCCTGCCCGGCCCGCCTCTCTTCGCCGAGGCCGCAGCCTCCGCCCACTCGTCAAAGTACCTGTTCGCCGCAGCCCTGCCTATCAGCGATCCTCCGCAGTCATAGGCCGAGTCAAGATATGTACAGAGCTCAGTGACCGGGAATTGCTGCCGGTACTCGTTCCAACATGACATTACGATCTCCGTCCCGCTATATTACTAATATATCTTTAATATAGCAAACATGATATCACGCATGTTTCTTCATGTCAAAGTAAAAAATTATTAATTTGCGCATAAAAATTCGTCATGTTATTTGATACTTTTTACGAAAAAACCGGAAGACTCACCCATAGAGCCGTCCGGTTTTGAATATATTCATTTCAAATGAATATTTTAGCCTTTTACACTGACTGTGAGCTCGATTTCGACCGACAGGCGCATCGGCAGCGAACCGACGCCGACAGCGGCGCGGGCGTGGCGTCCGCGCTCTCCGAACACCTCGACGAGGAGGTCGGACGCGCCGTCCAGCACTGCGGGGTGCTGTTCAAAGTCGGGCGCGGCGTTTATGTACCCCGTCATACGCAGGATGCGCTCGACCCTGTCCAGGCTCCCGAGCTCCTGGTGCAGAATCGCCAGTGCGTTTATGGCCGCGAGACGCGCAGCCCTGTAACCCTCCTCAACACCTATGTCCTCGCCGAGCTTGCCGCGGACTATCGCGCTTGCGCCGCTGCTCGGCCCGGTGCCGGCGAGGTACAGTATGTTCCCGGCGCGAGTTACGGGTATGTAGTTGGCTATGGCACCGTAACTCTCCGGGAGCTCTATGCCCAGCGCTTTTACTCTTTCTTCTATGCTCATTTCTGTCACCCTTACACTATTATATCGTATTCTTTACGTTTTTCCTCAGTACTCGTCCGGCTGCTGCCACACACTTTTTGTTCTCTACTGTCACTACACCGTTGACGATGACGTAGTCCACGCCGTCGGGATATTTCGGCTCGTCCCAGTCGAACTCATGGCTGCGCAGTTTTGTGCGGTCCAGCACCACGATGTCGGCGCAATAGCCGACCCGCAGCGCGCCGCGCTCCGGTATGGCGAAGCGCTCGGCGGGATAGAGCGTCATCTGATGCACCCTGTCCTCGAAGCGCATTGGAGCTTCGTGCGTTAGATAACGTATGAAGCCGTTGAAGTAGAACGGAGCCGGCCGTTCTGGCAGCTCGCTCGAGAGGCTGGTATCCGCATCCTTGTCGGTGCTGCTGCCGTCCAGGCAGGGCATGGCGAGGTCGTTATATATCAGCTTGTCATAGGCTCCGGCACATGGCTGAAAACTCATGCCGATACGCACGTCCGGGTCCGCCGCCAGCAGCTCCATCGCGCTCTCGAGCGGATCTTCACCTCTCTCATGTGCCCACTGCGCTATCGGTATTCCGTTGAGCGATGCCTCCTTGTATCCGGTCAGGTAGATGCGCGCGAAGATGCCGTCGGAATGGCTCGTATCCAGCATCGGCATCATGCCGGAGCGCGCGACAGTTCGCACCATCTGCCTGAAGTCCGCAGCCTTGAGGCACTCGGAGAAGCGCAAGCGCGTGCCGGCGATGCGCACGAATGGCGCGAACATCGACGCGAGGTATGGACAGAGGATAAGGCTCACATCAGAAACCGGTATGATGTCGTAAGAGAAGTCATATCCGTCCGCTCTCAGCGCGGCGAAGCGTTCAGCCAGGCTCTCGGCCTCGCGCAGCGCCGCATCCGCATCCTCGGCCGTCAATTGCACGTGTGAGAGATTGAGCCTCACGCCCGCGGCTTTTGCCTGGCGGAAAAACTCATCGTAACCCGCGCTGGTATCCAGCTCGCCCTCTGCGGTGAAATTGGACGTATGCGAGGTGAAGATGCCGTCGTACTTACGCACCACCTTCAAGAGCCGTATTATCTCCTCGTCTCCGGCGAGACACGACGGCTGGTAAGTGGAGTCGCGCCCGGTGGAGAATCCGAAAGCGCCCTGCTCCATGCACTCGCGTGTCAGTTCCTCCATGGTGCGCAGCTCAGCCTCGCTCGGCTCGCGCAGGCAGTCCATGCCCATCACCGCACAGCGTATGGCGCTGTGACCCACGAGCGGCACGATGTTGCAATCGATAGGCAGTGTTTCGCATTTTCTATTAAACTCCTCAAAGCTGTGCCAATCCAGCTCTATGCCGTACATCTCTTTGAGCAGCGGCGCTACCTTTGCCTTATCGGTAAAGACCGGTGGCAGGGCTCCGAAAAGGCTCGGCGCAAGCGCATTCGTAGCCGCTCTATCCGCGTCCACAGCCGTACGATATACCTCATCGCCCATTGGTGCCATGCCGTGCCCACAGTTGCCGCTCACAACTGTCGTCACGCCCTGCATGAGGTAGGTCTCCATGGACGGGTGAAACAGAAGTGTCATGTCCACATGCGAGTGCGGCTCGATAAAGCCCGGCGTCACCGTCTTCCCTTCCGCATCGATGACCCGCTCCGCCGCCGCGCCTTTAATGTCGCCAATAAAAGCAATCCTGCCATCCTTTACGCCTATGTCCGCTCTATATCCGGCTGCACCCGTCCCGTCTACCACGGTCCCATTCTTTATGATAAGCTCGTAATCCATAGCTGAGTCCTTTCACCGCTTTGAGATTGATATATTCGCATTATATTTCTATTATATCAAATGCGTTTCTGAAAGCAATAGCTATATAAAAAGGGCGCCGTATAGGCTCGGCACATATTGACACGTAAAAAAGGCAGTGCTAATATATCAGTGATATATTAGCACACAACGGAGGCTCGTCATGAACGAAACATTTCCCGTAAGTGAAAGCGTCAAAAAGACATATGAGGCTGTAAAATCGAACCCGAGCGTCAAGGAAGCTTATGAGTTTCTGGTGCCCGACCAGAAGGAGCGCCTTGAGCAGCAGGTGACTATAGCGAAGATACCCGGCTACTCCTATCATGAGGAGAAGCGTGCTGCTTTGATGGCAGATTATTTCCGCGAATATGGGCTGAGTGACGTTCACATTGACCGCTTCGGCAACGTCTCCGGCACCCGCAAGGGCAGCGGAAACGGGCCGAAAATACTCATCGATGCGCACACTGACTCGGTTTTCCCGCTCTACACCGTGCTCGAGCCCAAGTATGAAGGCAGTAAGGTGTTTATGCCCGGCATCACCGATGACGCGAGTGGACTTTCCGCCATGCTTAGCGTACTGCGCGCGTTGAACCACTGCAATATCTCCACGGTGGGCGACATCACCTTTGCCGGCATCACGCTTGAGGAGCCGGGCATACTAGGTATGCCGCTATACCTGAGCGAGAACAAGTATGACGCGGTCATCTCGCTCGACTGCGCGGGTTCGGATTGGTTTGCCGTCGGCGCCACCAGTGAGACCTTCTTCCACATCCGCTTCAGGAGTCAGGACGAGCGCATCAACTACGGCAAGTACTCCCAGTGCCTGACCGCCGCCTCCCGCGCTGCCGTCAAGGTTTCCGAGATAACTCCTCCGGCCAAGACCATGATACTTGCCGACGACATCGTCTCCGACCCGAACCGGGGTCAGGGCTGCACCGCGAAACTCACCACACTTACCGTCCAGGTGCGCGCCTGCTCCAACGAAGCCATGGCGCCTGTTGAGGGCATACTGCGCAAGATCGCTGAGGATGCCTGCGCGGTGGAAAACGCCCGCTTTGGCACCGAGCGCGTAACGTTTGAAATCATAAAGGATGAGCCGCTTTCGCCCGCGTCGCAGGATTGGAACAACGCCATCTGCGGCTCTGCCTACACCATTCTTACCGATTTGAACGGCAAGGCTCCGCGCATAGTCGAGACCGGCAACTCAAACTCCGGCGCCGCTCTCCGCATCGGCATACCGGCCGTGACTCTCGGAACCGGCGGCGAGCACGGCGGCATACACTCTCTCGGCGAGTTCTTTGATTCCACGGATATGCACAAGGGTCCGCAGTCCATCCTCACCCTCGCGCTGATGATGGCCGGCATCGACGGCTTTACTGCTCCGCTCGCCTGATCTCTAACCAAAACCAAATTTAACGTTGAAAAGGCAGACCATGGGAAAGTTCTCATGGTCTGTCTTTGTTGAGTGCTGTATTACGATCAAAAAGAAAAAATCCGTTTCCTTTTGGAAACGGATTTTTTGGTGGAAATAAGCGGGATCGAACCGCTGGCCTCTTGAGCCCCATAGTCTCCATTTAAAATATTCCGAACATATGATCATATATAATAGTCGTAATTGCAAATTTAATAGAATTCAGAACATTTTATGGCAATGAGTATATTAAATTTCAACGTGATTCTAGTACGCGTTCTGGTACGCCCTGGCCCTGCTTGCTGGCCGGGAGGAAGGAGAAAAAATGAGAAAGCTGATATCCTGCGAGTTCAACATCGATACAGCCTGTGTAGAGCTGCGCTATGCCGACGGCGGAGCCATCAGCATCTACACGCCCGGCGTTGATGACAGCCTGGATACCACCCTGCCCATGCGCACCGAGATGGACTGGCTCATCTATAACGCGCCGCTCGAGTACACGCAAATGGTATTCGACGGCGCACTGGAGCAGTGCCTGCGAGAAGCTGCAGGAACGCATGGGTTGGATGTAGGCTGAAGGTAAATAAGGAAAAGGTCGCTATATGCGACCTTTTCCTTATTGACAAGGGGGACTCGTGAAACGCGATCCCCCTAGCAGGTATCTTCTTAATAGCCAACTCTTAAATCACCGGTTATCAGTAGACCTGCTTATTACGACCATCAGTCTTTCTTGGATTTGTTGGGCCTTACGATATATTTATTGTCCTTTTCGGACACGCTGTAATCTATCCACCCAGCCGCTTTAAGTGCATACAGTATTTTGTCCAGTTCCGGGCCGATATCACAATGTCTTTCCCGGCTTCTAGGAGAAAATATCGTAGATAGCTGAGTATAGCCCAATTCTTCCAAATGTATTTGCACCTCTTCTGCTTTGTTGACATTTGAGATCAATAATGTATTTGCACCTCTTCTGCTTTGTTGACATTTGAGATCAATGCAGTAAAAAGATTGATTTTCTTCTCGCGAGTCAATTCAGCCGATTTAAGCAGATAAGTCATAAGTTCACGGTGCAGGGGCGTTTTCGTTGAAATTATATTGGCTATGCTGTTAAGCGCAATTTTCTGAATAGCAGACTTTGTTTTTTCGCCATAGTCTCCATATTGTTCGTAAATCTTCGGCTTGTCATTCTGATTCAGATTATTGAGTAATATCCACGACGTTAACTCATCAGAGTAATTCTTATCAACAACTGATATTGGTTCGTAAGTTAATTTCAGCATGCTGATGCATTTGCCATCGTCAATTTTAGAATCAATAAGCTCTAAGACCTCGTTCATTATAAAATATCCTTTAGCAAGCAGCTTCAAATAATCATCAAAATTTTTCAATATGAATCTGCGGCAGACGGACGGATACATTTCACGAATGAATTGAAGTCCGTCGGCATCCATATTTATCAAACCGTCATCAACAAGAATGTTGATCTTTTCTTCAGAAATGCCATCTGCTGAAAATTCACGGAAATTCAATTTCAAATCGTTAACAAATGTTTTGTACTTCTGGTTATCTACCTCATTGCACAATACGACTTTTTTGAAAAGACTTAACACCTCACTGTCAGCTGCATCATCTAGTATGCCAGCAAATGAAACATCAGATGGGGAATTATTTATATATTGCACTAGTTGCTCATCTAAGCTATGTTTCAAGAAATAAGCCATTAGATTGCCAGCGGAGAATTTAATCAGCCCATGACCAAGCAATTGCGGCCACAGCTCCGTGTTCGCAATTTCCGTTATAACTGTAATATGTGTGGTCAGCAGAGTAATGTACTCAATCCTATGATTAACATCGATACTTTCGTTGTTTAGAATGAAAAGGGCTGCTTCCTCTTCGTCCTCGATTCTGCCTTTGCAGTTTTTGATTATCAGTTCTATGTACTCAGAAATGTTAGACGAAACATAAGCAAACAGGGGGGAGTCTTTTCTTTCATGTATTAATGTGAAATTGCGGTGTGCGATTTGGTGCTCATCTTCGATTCCAAGCTCAACCTTAATCATTAAGGCTATATTCTCAAATGTCAATGAATATAGTGATGCCTCATAAACTTCATCAAATAACTGCTTGTTTGACTTATCATAGTCTAGTGACACAAATGAGACATTCAAGAATTCTAGGCCGGCAATGATTTTCTTGATTTTGGGTTTATCAATGTTCAAATAATCGGATGCTTCGGATATATACCTGGTGAGGCAGTTTTCGATATTAACTGACTCGATATTAGACTCGCCGCACTCGCTAAGAGTACATATAGTAAACTCTCGAATCTGTTCCGCCGGTATCTTCCCATCTTTTTCGACGAAAAAGAAGAACTCAGGCCATAGCTCATTTATTTTTACTACAAACTGTACATATGCCTTTTGGGTGCTGATAAATTGCGAAATAAAATCAAATTTTTGTTTATCCCTGAGTTGATATATCAACGCATTAAGGTAATCATCATGTTTTCTACTAATGAGCAAGTATTCTAGCAAGCTAAAGTTCAGGGTCTCTTCTTGGGAGAAATGTTGAATCCGAATTATTTCTGATTGCAAAACTTTTTCGGGTTCTTTTATGGCATACCTATAATCTGCGCCTCGGAGATCCGTAATACGTCTCATAAAAGACTTATCTCCAGCACAATAACTTTCAGCATAGAAGTATGTCATATAGTCGTTGTAGGTCTCATCAATATAGCCATTGCGAATAAGGAACTTTAAAAGATCAAAATAGTCATTGCTCTTTACGGATGAAAAATCCTTATCAACACCTCCTTGGGTATCACTAAGATTCTCGAATATATTATTCGCCTTTTCTCTACTTTCATTGCCTATGCTGTCAATAAGTTCTCTGAGAGACATTGTTTGTGCTAATGTAATCTGTGAATCTAATTGTTTCAGCCTGCTTGTGAGCTCTTTTTTTAATTCAGTAGAATTGCTTTCCACGATTGCCTTTCGTCTGGATTCTTCTGAGTCAATTGATGCATTAATACCACCGTTAATTCTATCGGGGCAATTTATTTGGAATTCCCCAGCTCTTGATCTGTAATGATTAAAAATATAGCCTATTTCCCTAGTGCATACGGCAACTTCTCTTGTTATATCCTTAATTTTACTGGTAAGTTGGCTCTCTTCTTCTTTCATACTAGCCGTTGCTTCTCTTACTAGCTCGGGCTTTTGCTCAAATAAAGTATGTACATATCCACTCCCGAATTGCAGCTCACTAAAATCGTGAGGGAACAGATTCTTGTAAACTATCATGGCCATCATCTTATCCCAATTCAAATCGGTAAAGCTTTGGCCTGCGTCGATTCTATCAATATAAACGAGAAACTCATTATAAACATTTTTTAGGATACGCATATCGTCCAAATACAGAGTAATACTCTGCAAGAAGCCGGTATCGAATCTCTTTTCTATACCTCCACCTCTAAGCATCTTCAAAAACTGGTCATACGAGTTAGAGCTATCTACGATTGGCACAACTGGTATTATGAAGTCAAAAAACTTTGTGCGATCCTTAGTAGTGAAAATGTCGTCACGCATCAGATAGAAAAATCTCAACGGTTCAGCCACGTCATTTTTCTTTATGCGCTGGATATTAACAAGAGTATTTATTTCATGCAGCCGCTCAAATATGCTGACCGAGTTGAACCTGTCGATGTCCTCGAACACTATCACGTCAGCATCAACATTTTCGAAAAGATAAAGGACTTCATTCAAATACTTGTCAAAGTACGAATCGTCATGCTCTTTGTCTAGTTCAATTTCATTGCCTTGCAAGCTGATTTTCTTGAAAATATTGTTATTCTTGTTTCTGCGTATAAGATAACCAATGAGTATCACCGTGCAGATGACGCATATTATTGCCACATACACTGCTGACTGGCTGCTGAACAATGCCGTCAACAAAGGTTTTAAATAAAAACTATTTTGCAGACTAGACACGAATCTGGATGCGTCGTTATAAAAAATCATATACACCACGCTGCCCAGTAGTAGGAATGTGAACAATGTGAGCCAAACGAGCTGAGGCCTACTTACGCCCTTCTTAGCTTGGAACTTAGTTTGCGGTATTTTGCTTGCGGGCACCTGGTGAAGTAACTGGTTTAGGATTTTTCTCTCAAGTATTGCTTCTTGATTTATCTCTCCTCGTTTTTCGTCAGCTTGTTGTCTATCAGAATCAGTGGAATTAAAATGTGCAAGCGAGATATGCACAAACTTTTTGTCTTTGTGACCTTCCTTGTAAGTTTCGAGCACACTGCTTTTGCCTGCACTATACGGGCCACTTATAGCTACATTTTTCATGTCTTTATTGGAAAATGCGAAATCGATTGCAGAATTGTATACATCAATATTTGAATTCGAAACTGGAGTCAATTTTTCAAAATGATATTGCTTGGTATCCACTCTGTTTCCTCTCTTTCTCTCTACATTCGAAGCAGCTTACGATTGTGCTTGAGCGTGCAAGCAATGTGAGTGTCCGGACACTCACACAAAATCATGAACGTGAAAGCAATTACCAGGTAATGCTTTCACGGCAGCGCGATGCTTGTGTTGGTGTCGAAACATGGTTGGGCGCATATAGTTTTTATTCCATTATAAGGCATGGGCTGCTGCTGTCAAGCTGCGTGCATGATATTGATGATAGATTTACGCACTGAAGCAAAATTAGGACTGCCGCGTGAAGCGGCAGTCCTAATTCTTATAGATATACCATAGTGTTTGAATTTAAATCTGATCTGACAGACCAAATGCGATTGAGCGTCCTATCCTTGTCACCAACGGCACCACCAGCGAATTACCCATTTGCCACTTTTCACGCTTTTTGCATTGGCATATATATCCAGTGCGGCATGTCTTCAAATCTTAGCGAATATCGGACACCAATTTGTCTTTTTTTCAATATGGAATGGAGCTGGACAGCTAAACTAACTACGTGGCTGGTGCGAACTGCGTCAGCGCCTTTTCAAAAGCGTTATCTCCAGCAGGCCCTTCCCTGCCCGATGCCGGGCGTACTCCAGCAGGTTCGCCGCGTTGCTGGCCGTGTGCCATACGTAGGCTATCAGGTAGTCGGCATGCTCGACCATCAGTCTGTTGGCTCGGACTATGGCCAGTCTGCGTGGTATTTTCTGCTCTTCAAAAGGATAATAGGTGTAATCAAATCCGTCAGGCTTCTTGATCGGTCTCTCGGCCGGATGATATGGCAGCAGGAGTACAAGCTCAATGCCTGTATGCCGCTTTTTTGCCTCTATTACTGCTTTTGCTGCGAGGCGGTCGAATCCGCCATAGTGCCCAACAATAAACTTGGACACACCTAGCTCACAAATGTGCCGCTCAACCTCAGAAAACAGTTCAGGGTATATCTTGCTGGGCGCCTCTCGATGCCCTATGAAGAAGCAGCACTTGCTGTCCATAGTCCTCACCAACCCTTTTGAGTTATTTTAACTCAAAAGGGTTAATCTTTTCAAGAGCAAACGGGTATCATCGTCTTGAAACGAGGTGATGCCCGTGGACATCGGAGAGGCGGTAAAGGAGCGTATTTTGGAGCTCTGCCGCGAGGAGAACATCTCCATCAACAAACTGTGCAGCATGAGCGGAGTGACGCAGTCCACAGTGAACAACATAGTCAGCGGCCGCAACCACAGTGCGACCGTATCGACGATCAAAAAGCTCTGCGACGGCCTCGGCATCTCGATTGAAGAGTTCTTTCGCTCGGAGCTGTTCAGAAACTTAGAACAGGAGCTAAAATAAAAATAACAGCAGACCGGCAGCAATGTCGGTCTGCTGTTTTATAGCTGTCCAAAATTCACGATTCATTTGTCATCATCAGCTAAAAATACATATTTACCTTTGCCGTTTTCTCGCCAGCTAGGCATTCCTTTGAGATCTTCTCCTGACAATCGGTTTATCGCATTTGGATTTGTAAAAAGCCATGTTTCATTCTCCGAGTATTCTTCACCAACACCTCCAACAGTAACTATTATTCCTGATAGGAAGCGATACTCTTTCATGCGGAATATTATGCTGTCAATTTTGGAGCCATTCCATTTATCAAGCTGCCTATTATATGTATATCCGTCAATAATAAATTTCTCGTTACTTTCGTCGTATTTTAATGTAGGTTTGTCTGTTCCAAAAAGAATACGCAAAATATCCCTTCCTGATTCATCAAACAGAGCTTTAGTATGAAGTGAACCAAGTCCTATGAATACTATGTAAGGTTTGTCAGCAACAGCACTCTTCTTTTCAATGTGTTTCCAATAGAAGTCTCTCTTATTCGATATAGCGTTTGTTATCCTAGAAAGAATAAAATCTTCAGCAATTCTTGTATCCTGCATTTCCCATTGACGCTCGGTACGTAAATAATCTGCCCACCCGTTATCTTTAGACTTTCCCGTCGAGCAACATATACACTCGATTTGCAGCTTGTTATCCAAGGTAATGTCGCAACCGGCTTCACTTGTACTGTCCATTGCAATTCGTGCCCTACCATACTTGCTTAGAAATTCCAAGCTTCTAATTTCATGGGCAATGTTGTAGTATTGTGAGCTAACCGCTTCGCATGGTGCAGGCGGAGCCTCAGCCGCCTTTATCAGCCGTTCAGCTCGGTATTCTATCTCTTTTTCAGGCAAGTTGTTCTTGCGCAAAATTTCTACCAAGTCGTCTGTTAGCTTCGGCAACTGATTTAATACAGCGTCCCTGCTTGGAATTATTGAGTCGTGGTCTCTGCTCATATTAGCTTTTGTCATATATGCCTTATTCCTTGCTGCAGTTCCTCAGTCCCAGCTGGTATACAGCGGCCAGGCCATAATAGTTCAGCTGTTCAGGGTACTGATTTGCCGGGTGCCAATAGTCGAGGACGAGCACCTTGTGGCCATTTAGCTCCATCGTATAGTACAAGTTTTCATTGTACGTCTCGCGCACCTTTTTGCCGGTCATGCGCTCTGCGATGATGTCCAGCGCCGAGCCGGTGTAGCCACAGACGATGACGGTCGGATCGCAGAGGGAGAGCTGTTTCCACAGCCGCTGCGCATCGAACCAGGCGTAGCTGCGTATCTCGTCCATGTTTGAGCTGTTCTTGTCGCCGCTCTTTTTGACGTTTACAACGGCTATACGCCTCAGGTACTCATTGCCGTACTTTGACACATCCAGCCCGGGATCATATGGCGCAAGCTCCTCCGCCGTGGTATTGAGCAGAGCGTATGTCCAGCGCGAGACCCTGCGCCACATCCTCGAAGCGGAGTCACTCGTCAACAGATGGTCACCGGCAAGATCCCAGTCTCCGTCGCCGTTGTACGCCTCTTTTAGCAGGAACAACGGACGTGTCCGCTGAGCGAACCACAGCTCCGGGCAGACCACGCCGTCACGGATGAACACCGTATTTGCGTGATCTATTTCGATGGCCGCCGTATCATATCCAGTCTTGCCCGGCACGCGGCCAGTGAGCTTTTTCCACCCTGCAAACATGGCGTTATTTTCCTCGACATATCCCATAGCTCAGCCTCCTGGGTTGTAATACGTGATCAATTTATATCGCCTTTTCTTACCCCGCGGCCAATTTATTTGTCTTCTTCAGGAACTTGGCCGGGATCGGCCGGGCAAGGTGCCATATGATATTCATTGGCCGGCTTCCCTCGTGCCTTACGTAGTTAGCTGTTCCAAGGAAGGTATAGGCCTCGGCTCCGCCGGTGAGGCGGTCGGTCTTATATTCGCGCACAAACAGCAGCACGCGGCTCCCGCGCTCGCGGTGGTGGATATAGCGCTGCCCTGTAGGTGACTCTGCCGCTGTGGTGCTCTGGCTTTGCCAATGGAAAAAGCTCTCGCTGATGGAGTAGTCGTTGTACATCGTCGTGGGCGAATAGTCCTTGTCCGACTTGTTGAGCGTAACGAAGAACACGTCGAGCTCCTTTTCCGGCAGCTATTTCACGCCCTCGCGCACCGTTGAGGGCTTCGCAAAGTCCAGCGCCGTGAGTATCTGGTCGCGCGTATAAGTGCAGTGCAGATCCAGCGGGCAGTCAAAGCCCAGCTCCACCGGCTCGTCGATGAAGTCTATCTGCTCATATCGGTACCGCAGCAACTCCAGGAGCTCTCCCAGCATTACAGGGCTGTCCGAGAGGGCATACAACCGGTCCAACACCTTATCCGACGCCCAATCTTCCGCCGTCTCACCCCAGACGGAGACGTAGAACATTTGCAGCATCCGCCGCTCCACGGGCGGCAGCGCTCCAAAGTCCGTGTCGTCCAGACGCGGCAGCAGCTGCATCAGGAAATCTATCCAGCGCCTCGAGTCAATGACCGCCAGCTTGGCAAAAGCCTTAGTCATTGTCTCTTCCAGCGATTCATTGAAATCATCCCGTGCGCCCGCTCTCGCGCATATGCGGGAAAATGACGCGAACTTGTACAGCGCTCTCGCGTCCAGATGGTAATAGCCCAAAAAGTTCGCTAACGTGAGCTCCTGCCCGCTGTCATCCGTAAACTCCGACGCCCTTGCGACGAGGCCCGCGGTGCTGCCGTAGGATGCGCGGATGTTTTCAAGTATGTACCTCGCAGCCAGCTTTTCCAGCTGTATATAGCAGCCCTTGGGCGCCGAAACGAAGCCCTCACGAATTTCCCTGGCCACGCTACGCTCTGTATTTGACAGCAGGGCGGTGAATTTTTCCTCAAAGTTATATCTCTTGTTTGCCTGACCAATGAAGTCCAGCACGGTCAGGCACTCTTTATCCTCTGCCAGGCGCAGGCCTCGGCCCAGCTGCTGCAAAAACACGGTCAGCGACTCCGTCGGCCGCAGGAACAGCACGGTGTTGACCTCGGGTATATCCACGCCCTCGTTGTAGATGTCCACAACGAAGATGAAACATATCTCCCCGCCTGTCAACTTTCCCTTGGCAGCACGACGC
>UMIY01032959.1_pt1 | contig 21447 bp, 20 predicted proteins | sample 1965921 | NCBI WGS metagenome assembly UMIY01 (sample SAMEA4836134, study PRJEB28245) | human gut metagenome | biome: gut microbiome; material: fecal sample | place: Denmark | collected 2008
CCGCGCAGGGATTTGCGCGGCGGCGCCTCTTTTATTTTGTAATTTTTATTTTTTTGCCGTCAAATTACTTTACAAATTTAAAGTATGAAAGTAAAATAACTATGTAACACACGGCGGAGCGCGCTGAAAATGCGCGGGCAAGCGTGCGGGGCAGGGCGCAAAGTCGCCTGCGGCGCTTTTGCACGGGCGGTTTCTGCAAATATATTATAACGTCGCTCCGCATTTAAATCAACTCGCTATAAAAGGACGGGCATACAGAAATATGGAAAAATTCGACAAAGAACGCGCACACAAAGACCTTTACGAACTCTTCGCGGGCATAACCCGCGCCGAGGACTTTGAAAAGCTCCTCGCAGACCTGTGCACCTATACCGAGGTAGAGCAGCTTTCACAGCGCCTTCTGTGCGCAAAACTGCTCTTGAAGGGCTATACGTACAACAAGATTATAGAGATTACCGACATATCTTCGGCCACGCTTTCGCGCGTGTCGCGCTGCCTGCAACACGGCAGCGGCGGCTACCGCGAAATTCTGGGCAAATACTGCAAGGACGATTCGGGAGAAAAACAAGACGATGAAAGCTGAAAGGCCGGCCGTAAGCGAGGAAGAGAGGCTGTATTCAACCCTGAAAGGGCTGTACGAAAGTTTCGGTTATTCGCGCTTCCAGATGAGGAAGTTCGAAGAGTACTCGCTGTATTCCGAAAATTTAAACTTTTTACGCAGCCGCGACATCATAACTTTTGCGGGCAAAGACGGCAGACTGCTCGCCCTCAAACCCGACGTCACGCTGTCTATCGTAAAAAACTGCACGGGCGCGGGCGCGCGCAAAGTCTATTACCGCGAAAGCGTATTCCGCCCCGACCGCCCCGGCGGGCAGTTCAGGGAAATAAGTCAGATAGGCCTGGAATTTGTGGGCAGGACAGATGATTATGCGCGGCTGGAAGTGCTGTCGCTGGCGGCAGAGAGCCTTAAAGCCGTGGGCGGCGACTGCGTGATGGAACTTTCGCATATGGGCGCGCTCGAAGGTATTGCAAACAGTTGCGGAATGGCTAAACTGCCCGAAGAGGTCACCGCCTGCATACGCGCGCGCAATCTGCACGATATGAAGGCCGTATGCTTATCCTGCGGCCTTGGCGAAGGGGTTGCCGAAAAGCTGTGCCTGCTTCTTTCGTCCGGGCGCGGCAATGCCGAAAGGCTGAGCCTTCTGCGCACGCTGTTTGCTTCTGATGACAGATGCGTGCGTGCCGCCGACGAGTTGGAAGGCGCTCTGAATGCTTTGGGCGGCGACGGGAAGATGTTCGAGGTGGACTTCTCGCTTTTGAACGACCCCGACTACTACAACGGCTTCATCTTCCAGGGGTATGTAGATAAGTTCCCCCGCGCCGTGCTCTCGGGCGGGCAGTACGACACTCTGGTAAAAAAATTCGGTGCGGGCGAAGGGGGCGCGGGCTTTGCTCTCTATCCCGACGACCTCGATTTTTACCTGGGCAAGCGCCGCGAATTTGATGCCGATGTACTGCTGTTGTACCCCTCGGGGTACAGCCCCGCCGCAGTTATGGCGCAGGTAAAAAAACTCACCTCGGGCGGAGAAAGCGTGTATGCGGCGGCGGAAGAGCCCGAAAATATGCGTTTCAAACGTACCGTTTCGCTGTAAAATGCGGCGTGTGCGGATAAAATTATAAAGCAAATAAAACTTTGCTTAAAAAGCGCGGCGACCCCCGCATTTGCGGGCGCTTATTTAAAAATTTTGCAAATAAAATATTGCATTAACGTAATTATTTAACAATAAAACTTAGCAGGATATTGAATATGCTTAATGTGGCTTTGCCCAAGGGCAGATTGGGTGAAAAGGTATATAAGATGTTGGAGCGCGCGGGCTATTCGTGCGAGGAGCTTTTGAAGGACACGCGCAAGCTGGTGTTCACCGACGAAAAGAGCGGCGTAAGCTACTTCTGGGTAAAACCTTCGGACGTGACGGTGTACGTTGAACACGGCGTGGCCGACATAGGCGTTGCTGGCAAGGATATACTTGAAGAGAGCGGCGCCGACGTATACGAACTTCTTGACTTAAAGACGGGCGTCTGCCGTATGTGCGTGGCCTCGGTCAACGGGTTCAGGGAAGATTATTCCCGTCCCTTACGCGTGGCGACAAAGTTCCCGCGCGTGGCTGAACGCTATTTTGCTTCGATGAACAGGGATATCGAGGTGATAAAGCTGTACGGCTCGATAGAGCTTGCGCCCATACTCGGCCTTTCCGACGTAATCGTCGACATAGTCGAAACGGGCACCACGCTCAAAGAGAATAACCTCGGCGTGCTCGAAGAAATTTTCCCCATAAGCGCGCGGCTGATTGCCAACAAGGCGCGCTACAAGTTCAAGCGCGGCGAAATAGACGCCTGCGCCGAAAGGCTGAAAAAGGAGCTTCCCGATGATTAAGATATACAAAAACTATAAAACGGAAGAGATTTTAAGCCGCAAGATAGACGACTACGGCGAGTACGAAGAGGTGGTAAAGGGCATCATCGCCGACGTGGCGAAGTTCGGCGACGAGGCGGTAAAAAAGTACTGCCTGAAATTCGACGGCTTTACGGCAGACAGTCTTGAAGTTACCGCGGCCGAATTCGACGAGGCCGAAAGTGCGCTCACCGACGACTATAAGGCGGTGATACGCGCCTCGGCGGCAAACATAGCCGAATTCCACAAAAAACAGCTCAAACAGGGCTTTGAAATCAAAAAGCCTGGCGGCATAGTGCTCGGGCAGAAGTATACCGCGGTTGCCCGCGCGGGCGTGTACGTGCCGGGCGGCACGGCAAGCTACCCTTCCACCGTGCTTATGGACACCATTCCCGCAAAAATCGCGGGCGTGGGCGAAATAATTATGGTCACCCCCGTAAAGGCAGACGGAAGAGTCAGGCCAGAAATTCTTTACGCCGCGCGCGTGGCGGGGGCAGACAGGGTGTTCAAAGTCGGCGGCGCGCAGGCCATAGCCGCGCTTGCCTACGGCACTCAGACAATACCCAAGGCCGACGTGATAGTAGGCCCGGGCAACATCTTCGTCGCGCTCGCAAAAAAGCTCGTCTACGGGCTGGTCAACGTGGATATGATAGCAGGCCCTTCCGAAATTCTGGTGATTGCCGACGCAAAGTCGAACCCCGTATTCGTGGCGGCTGATATGCTTTCGCAGGCCGAACACGACAAGCTGGCCTCGGCCGTGCTCGTCACCGAAAGCGAAGGGCTCGCCCTCGCCGTTCAGGGCGAGATTGAAAGGCAGCTTGCGCTTATGCCGCGCGAAGAGATTGCGCGCGCCTCAATCGAAAATAACGGAAAGATAATCGTGTGCGAAAGCATACAAAGGGCGGTGGATATTGCCAACCAAATCGCGCCCGAACACCTTGAAGTGTGCGTGGACGACCCTATGGCCCTGCTCCCCTCAATAAAGAACGCAGGCTCGATATTTTTGGGCAGATACACGCCCGAAGCGCTCGGCGACTACTATGCGGGCCCCAACCACACGCTGCCCACGGGCGGCTCGGCAAAGTATTCTTCGCCGCTCTCGGTGGACGACTTCCTCAAAAAATCGTCCTATATAATGTATACCAAAGACGGGCTTGAAGAGGCCGCCGACTGCGTTATAAAGTTTGCCGAAAGCGAGGGGCTTTACGGCCACGCAAATTCGGTAAAAGTGCGTACAGATAAGGCATAGTACGGGGGTAATTGAATATGACGCCCTTTTTAAGCAGCAATCTTGCGGGCCTTGTCCCTTACGTTCCGGGCGAACAGCCGCAGGATAAGCGCTACATAAAACTCAACACCAACGAAAGCCCCTATCCGCCCTCGCCGAGGGCGGTCGAAGCGGCGAAATCGCGCGCGTGCGGGTTCAACCTATATTCCGACCCCACCTGTGCGCCGCTTAAAAGGCAGGCGGCCGTGCTGTACGGCCTGGAAGAGTGCAACGTGAGCGCGGGCAACGGCTCTGACGAGGTGCTTGCCCACATATTCCGCGCCTTTTTCGGCGACTGCGGAGCGGCCTTTCCTGACATAACTTACGGCTTCTATCCCGTGCTCTGCTCGCTTTTGGGAATAAGGTACAAAACAGTTCCACTGCGCAGAGATTTTACCGTGGATATTGCCGATTATTCGGGCATATCCGCCGCCGTAGTGCTGGCAAACCCCAACGCGCAGACGGGCATATACCTTGAAAGGGAGCAGATTGAAAAGCTGGTCTTGCAAAATCCGCAAAGACTTGTTATAATAGATGAGGCGTACATAGATTTCGGCGGGCGTTCCTGCGCGCCGCTCGTCACAAAATACCCCAACCTGGTTGTCGTGCAAACGCTTTCAAAATCGCGCTCGCTTGCGGGCGCAAGGGTGGGGCTGTGCTTTGCCGCAAAAGAGCTGATTTCGGCGGTGGAGGCGGTGCGTTGTTCCTTCAATCCGTACAACGTAAACTCTGCAAGTATGTACGCCGCCGCGGCGGCGCTCGGCGACGTGGACTACTTCAAGGAATGTACGCAAAAAATAATATCCGTGCGGGAATATGCCGCAGATATTATGAAAAATATGGGCTTCGAGGTGCTGCCTTCGCGCGCAAACTTCCTGCTCGTTCGGCACGGGGATATCGGCGGCGAAAAGCTGTATCTTTCGCTGAAAGAGCGCGGCATACTCGTAAGGCATTTTTCGGATAAGAGGATAGATGACTTTATCCGCGTGAGCATAGGCACGCGCGGACAGATGGACGAATTTTTGAAATCGGCGGGAGAAATTCTCGCGGGAGGCAGATGATGCGAACGGCCGAAATTGAAAGAAAGACAAACGAAACGGATATAACGGTGCGCCTGAACCTTGACGGGAAGGGCGATTACGACGTAAAATCGGGCAGCGGCTTTTTCGACCATATGCTCGAACAGTTCGCGCGGCACGGCTCGTTCGATTTGTATCTTCGCTGCAAGGGCGACACGCAGGTCGATTTCCACCACTCGGCGGAGGACTGCGGCATAGCGCTGGGCACGGCGTTTTTAAAGGCGCTGGGCGAAAAGCGCGGCATATGCCGCTACGGCTGGACGGTGCTGCCTATGGACGAAGCGCTCGTACTGTGCGCCGCAGATTTGAGCGGCAGAACGGCGGTGAATTTCGACGTAAGTTTCCCCGGCGAATACCGCCTCGGCGATATGGATGCCGAACTGATAAAGGAATTTTTTACGGCGTTCGCTCGCGCCTGCCCTATGGCGCTGCACTTCAAAAAACTGTACGGCGAAAACAACCACCACGTGGCAGAGGGCGTGTTCAAGGCGTTTGCAAAGGCGATGGCTATGGCCGTAAAAATCGACCCCGAAAAGGGCGGCGCCCTGCCCACCACAAAGGGCATATTATGATTGCGGTAATCGATTACGGCGTGGGAAACCTCTTTTCGCTCGCCGCTTCCCTCAGGTATATAGGCGCCGAAAGCGAGGTCACGTCCGATATAAACAAGCTGAAAAGCGCCTCGGCAATAATTCTGCCCGGCGTGGGCGCGTTTGCCGACGCGTATAAGAAGCTGGAATCAAACGGCCTCGTGCCCGAAATAGAGCGCGAGGTGCAGTCCGGCAAGCCCGTGCTCGGCATATGCCTCGGTATGCAGCTGCTGTTCGACCGCAGCTTTGAATACGGCGAACATAAAGGGCTGGGCTTTATTTGCGGCGACGTTTCGCCGATAGCGCCCGACCTCAAAGAAAAGCTAAAAGTGCCGCATATGGGCTGGAACAGCCTGAATTTTACGCGGCCTTCGCCGCTCTTTAAGTACCTTTCGGGCGGGGAGTATGTGTATTTCGTGCACTCGTACTACGCCAAAAACTGCGGCGAAGCCGTAACTTCCACGGCGGAATACGGCGGTATCCGCCTGACCGCCTCGGTTGAGCGCGGCAACGTATACGGCACGCAGTTTCATCCCGAAAAGAGCGGCGCTGCGGGGCTTAAAATTCTGCGCGCGTTCAGCGAACTTAAATAAAAAAAGTCTGCCGCGGCGTTTCGCCTTGCGTATCGCCGCATTGCATTGCACGGCATATATATTTGATTCAACGCACGCAGACGGTGCTTACGGCCGCCGCGCGGGCACATAAATTTTAATATTTGGCGGAGGTGTTTTTATATGAAAATTTATCCCGCAATAGACATACGCGGCGGCAACGCCGTAAGGCTTTTGCAGGGCGACTACGACAGAGAGACGGTATATTCTCTGAACCCCGTCGAAGTTGCCCGCAAATTCAAGGAGGCAGGGGCGACCTGCCTGCACGTAGTCGACCTCGACGGCGCGCTCGAAGGCGACCTCATCAATAAGGATATCATAAAGAGGATAGTCTCCGAGACGGGGCTGTATGTTGAGGCGGGCGGCGGCGTGCGCTCGCTGCAAAGGATAGAACAGTATCTGAGCGCGGGCGTGAGCAGGGTAATACTCGGCTCTGCCGCGGCCGAAAACTTCACCCTCGTGGTGGACGCCGTCAAATTTTTCGGCGGCAAGGTGGCCGTGGGCGTAGATGCAAAGGACGGCAAGGTGGCCGTGCACGGCTGGAAAAAGGTGACCGATATAGATGCCGTTGACTTCTGCCGCAAGCTGCGCGAAGTGGGCCTGCATACCGTAATATATACCGATATCTCGCGCGACGGTATGCTTGGCGGCGCCAATCTTGCTGCGTACGAAGAATTGGTAAAAATCAAGGGCCTGCGCATAATCGCCTCGGGCGGCATATCGGGCACGGACGAAATCAAAAAACTCACCGCAATGAACGTTCGCGGAGTGGTGCTGGGCAAGGCGCTCTACGACGGCGTGCTCGATTTAAAAAAGACTATTGAAGAGTGCCAGGATGTTAGCTAAAAGAATTATACCCTGCCTCGACGTCAGGGACGGAATGGTGGTGAAGGGTAAAAACTTTACGGGCATACGCGAGGTCGAATCGCCCGTCGCGCTTGCACAGCGCTATAACCTTTCGGGCGCGGACGAGCTGGTGTTTTACGACATAACCGCCTCGGCAGAGGGCAGGGCGCTGTTTGCCGATACGCTCAAAGAGGTGGCCTCCTGCATATTCATCCCCCTCACGGTGGGCGGCGGAATAAACACCTTAGACGACTTCGACAGGGTGCTTAAATGCGGCGCCGACAAAGTCAGCGTAAACACGGGCGCCATACGCGACCCCTCGCTCGTCGGCAGGGCGGCAAAAAGGTACGGCGACCAGTGCGTGGTGCTTTCTATGGACGTGAAGAGGGTGGACGGAACCTTCCGCGTATTCTCGCACGGGGGCCGGATTGATACGGGCATATGTGCCGAGGAATGGGCATACCGCGGCCAGGAAGAGGGCGCGGGCGAGCTTGTTTTAAACAGCATCGATACCGACGGCGTAAAGGGCGGCTTCGACTGCGAAATGCTGCAAAAGGTGTGCGCCCGCCTCACCATACCCGTAATCGCCAGCGGCGGCGCGGGCAGAAAAGAGGACTTTTTAACGCTTTTTAACGAAGTTCCGCAGGCAGACGCGGGCCTCGCCGCCTCTATTTTCCACTTCGGCGAAGTGGACATCGGCGGGTTGAAGGAGTATCTTCTTTCAAACGGCGTGCACGTAAGGCGTTAAGCGGGCGGCGAAGCGCCGCGAATAGGTCTTTTGCAAAAATCCTGCGCGCGTAATTCAAGGTAAATGCGGCATATTGCCGTACGTATTATAAAATTGCGGCCTTTTGCCGTACGGCCTGAATCGGTTGCGGCATATTGCCGCGTGAATTTAATTGGTTGCGGCATATTGCCGCGCAAATATTATGGTGATTTTATGAAACTCGAATTGGATAAACTTGTGTTCGACAAAGACGGCCTCATCCCCGCGGTGGTGCAGGACGTCTACTCAAAAAAGGTGCTCACCGTCGCCTATATGAACAGGGAGAGCTTAGAGATTAGTTTGAAGCGCAAACTCACGTGCTTCTATTCGCGCTCGCGCAAAAAGCTGTGGCTCAAAGGCGAAACTTCGGGCAATTTTCAGCACATAGTCTCAATCACCGCCGACTGCGACTACGACAGCCTGGTTATTGAGGTGGTGAAGGACGGCCCCGCCTGCCACCTTGGCACGGACAGTTGTTTTACCAACACTCTGTTTGAAAACGAGGATATCTCCGACTTTTCAACAGACGCGCTCTACGACCTCATCAAGGGCAGGAAAGAGAGCCCTAAGGAAGGTTCGTATACTTCCTACCTGTTTGAAAAGGGCATAGACAAGATTCTTAAAAAGGTGGGCGAAGAATGCACCGAGGTGGTGATTGCCGCCAAGGGCGGTGACAGGGAAGAGACGATATTCGAGCTTGCCGACCTCGCCTATCACGCGCTCGTTTTAATGGCGGAGTGCGGAATAACGCCGAACGACGTAAAGGCTCAGCTCGCCTCGCGCCACGTGGTGGATAAAAAAGTAAAGCAGGAAAAGATGCAGTAAAAAACAGATTTTTTCGTTTTTTGTTGGCTGTGAAGTTTTCGGGACTGTAAAAGTCCCGCTCCCGCCGAAGTGGTTTTTGGCTTCCGCGGCGGCTTATCGTGAAGGTGATACTATGCCTTTTATTAAATCCAACGTGCACACGCACACAACTTTCTGCGACGGGCAGGACAGTATGGAAGATATGGTTAAGGCGGCGGTGAGTTTAGGCTTCGATACGCTCGGCTTTTCCTTCCATTCCTATACCCCGTTCGACCCGTCTTACTGCATACGCGATTACTATGAATATATGCGCGAGTTCGAGCGGCTCAGAAAGGAGTACGGTCAGACCATCTGCCTTCTCAACGGGGTTGAACTCGACCTTTACGGCGAGCGCCCTTCGGTGTGCGACTTTGTGATAGGCTCGGTGCATTACCTCGAAGAAAACGGCAGGCGTTACCCCGTAGATTTCTCCGCCCGCGGCTTTAAAAAGCTGGTGGACGGTATGTTCCGCGGCGACGCGCTCGCCGCCGCAGAGAGGTATTATGCAGAGGTGCGCGAACTTGCCGGAAAGGTCAAACCCGACGTCTATGGCCATTTCGACCTGATTACCCGCTTCAACCAGGGCGGTGCCTTCTTCGACGAGGAAAGCGCCCGCTATAAAAGCGCCGCGCTCTCTGCCGTGGAAAGTCTGCCCGCGGGAGCTGTCATAGAGGTAAACCTCGGCAGGCTGTTCAAGGGCGAAGGGGGAATGTATCCCTCCGACCGGCTTACGCGCGAAATGCTTTCGGCGGGGTGCCGCTTTATGCTCTCGTCCGACGCTCACTGCGTGGGGGCGCTGGGTTTCGGCTTCGACGAAGCGTGCGCCGCCCTCAAAAAGCTGGGCGTAAAGTCGTTGGTGCGGTATAAGGGAACTTCGCTCGAAGAGGTAGAGCTTTAACCGCGGCCGCGCTATAAAACATATAAAGTAAACTTTTCATAATCAGGTAGCCCGTGCGCGCTTATATCAAAAAGCGCGCGCGGGCGTTTTTTACGCTTTGCGATAACATAAGTGTTTGTGTGTACTTGTAAATTATAGAAAGACTATCTCAATTTTTGTCATTTCGAGCGTAGTCGAGAAATCTCAATACAACAAGAAAGATTTGCAAGAGATTTCTCCGTGCGCTCATTGCTTTTCGCTTAGTCGAAATGACGCTTCCGCAGGACTTCAAAAATCAGTCTGGCAAAAACCTTGCCGCGGCGGAGTACAGGGAAGAATTGCAATGTTTTGTTTGCATAATTTTGCGCACTCCGACGGCTAACCGCAATTTTTTACAAGTTTTTTACAATTAAACTTTTAAAATCTGCGTTTTTATCTGCACAAATAAAAATTTTGTGGTATAATGTCTGTATCCATAAATAAATAAAAATTTATCGGTAAGCGCGCGGGTGCGCGCACGGAGAAAGAAATGAGGATTGGCATACTTACGAGCGGGGGCGACTGCCCCGGACTCAACGCTGTGTTGCGCGGGTTCTGCAAATACGCCTTCAACGAGATTAAGGACGTCGAAATTTACGGCTTTCTCGAAGGCTATGCGGGGCTTATGTACAAAAATTACCGCCGTCTTACTCCTGCCGACGTCGAAAATATACTCGACCTCGGCGGCACAATACTCGGCACATCCCGCCAGCCGTTCAAGCTGATGACGGTCAAGGAGGGCGACGAGCCCACCAGATTGCAGATGATGGTGGAAAACTACAAAAAATTGAAGCTCGACTGCCTTGTAACGCTGGGCGGGGCGGGCACGCACAAGACGGCTTCCCTTCTCTCGGTCGAGGGGTGTAACGTAATTGGCCTCCCCAAGACGATTGATAACGATATCTACGGCACCGACGTAACGTTCGGCTTCCATACGGCGGTGGATATAGCGGCGGGCGCCATAAAGCGCATACGCACCACGGCCGAAAGTCACAGCCGCGTGTTCTTCGTGGAGGTGATGGGCAACAAGGTGGGCTGGCTGACGCTCTATTCGGGCATAGCCGCGGGCGCCGATGCCATACTCATTCCCGAAATCGTCTACGACGAAGATAAACTTGCAAAGTTCGTAACCGATAAAAAGGCGGCGGGCGCGCGCTCGATTGTAGTCGCCGTTGCCGAGGGCGCTTCCAGCACCCGCGAGGCGGCGATGAGCAAGAAGGAAAAGCGCGACTATCTTGCCTCGTGCGGAGGGGCAACCGTTGCCGAACGGCTTGCGGCAGTCATTTCGCAAAAGACGGGTATGCAGTGCCGCGCCACCGTGCTCGGCCACATTCAGCGCGGGGGCGAACCGTGCGCGTACGATAAATTCATATCTACCGAAATAGGCGCCTTCGGCGCGCACCTTGCAAAGGTGGGCAGGTACGGCATCACGGTATGTATCCGCAACAACAAGCTGGGCTTCAATATGCTCGTGGATATAGCGGGCAAGGCAAAGCGCGTGGCTGCCGACGGGCAGCTGGTGTTGCTCTCTAAGGATATGGGGATATATTTCGGGGACTGAAAGGGCTCACGAAATTCTTCGGCTGGTGCCGCCGAATAATTTCCGTGATTTTGGGGGGAGCCAGCGTCTCGCGCGGCGTGCGGTGTATAAACCGCCGCGCTCGGTCACCGCAAACGCCTTATATTTGCGTTTGCTCATCTTCCAACGCGCAAACAGCGCATATGTGCTGTTTGCAGAAATGCGTTGCTCGTCCCTTGCACTGATTTTAAGGGCTCCCTCATCATATAATCGGTGCAATTCCCCCTTTGGTGAGCCTGCTGACCGCAGCAAATAGGGTCTTTCTGCGGCGGGAAACCCGCCTTGAAATAATAATTATTCTAAGAAATAAATAGCGTGCGCAAGGCGAATTTAGTTCGCCGCTTACGCGCGACCACATTTGCCGCGCAAGCGGGCTCACCGGAAGTGAATTGCCGCGATTATATAATTGCGGGCCCTTAAAAATCGCGGCAAGAGAAACCTGGTTTCTAAAAATCACGAAAATTTTCGCACTCGGCCAGGGCGAAAATTTTGTGAACATATTTGTGAACAGTTTAAAAAAGGATTATGTCGAAAACGGCAAGGTTGAATTTAGTTCGACCGTTAAGCCGTTTTACGACCGCAATATAAAAACTCACGAAATTTGTTTTGCCGCAGGCAAAAGAAATTTGTGAACCAATCATCGGAGGAAAAAAAAGGATGTATGCAGTTATAGACATAAGCTCCACAAGCATTTCTATGCTCGTGTGCGGCAAAGACGGTGCGCGCCCCGCGTACAAGTACAGAGAGAGCCTTTCCGCGCTCAGTTTTACGGAGGGCAGCAAGCTCACCGAGCACGGCGTGGAAAAAATCTGCGACAAAATTTCTGTATTCCAGGACCAGTGCAAAAAACTGGGCGTGGAAAAACTTTACGTCGTATCCACGGCGGCTATGCGCTTTATCGATAACGCCGAAGAGGTGTTCGAGGCCATCCGCACCAGGACGGGCGCAATCGTAAACCAGATAGACGGCGACACGGAGGCATACTGCGACTGCGTTGCCAACGAAAAATTCCGCTCTATGAAAATGCCCGTCATAATAGACATCGGCGGCGCCAGCATAGAGATGTGCGACCTCACCAAGAGCGGCAAAGAGGGTATGTATTGCCTCAACTTCGGCGCCCTCACCTTACAGCGCAAATTCGTAAAGAGCGTCTATCCCGACAAGGAAGAGTGCTCAAAAATCAAAAAATATATCAAGAAAGCGCTTTCAAAGGCGGAAGTTCCCTCGTTTGAAGGCGGCACGGCCGTGCTGGTCGGCGCAACCAACCGCTCGGTATACGAAATTTACCGCGACTATTACGACATAGAAGTATCTGAAAATATGACGATTGAGCTTGAAAAGCTCAAAAAACTCGCAAAAAAACTCATCGAGGCGCCCGACCGTTCGCACCTCCTCATAAAGAACGCGCCCGAAAAGATTTACTTTATCGTGGTTGCGCTCATCACGCTCGTCCAGCTTTTAAAGCGCTTCGGCTTTGCCGAAATAGCGGTAAGCGACTACGGCGTGAAGGAGGGCTATTTGAAGCTCGCCCTCTCGGGCGAAGAGAAGGCCAAGCCTTCGCCCTTCTTCCCCGAAAGGCCGGTAAAAGAGATAAAATCCGCCGAAGAGCTTCTGGAACACATAAAATCTTTGCGCAAGGCGGCAAAACCCGCGGCAAAGCGCGCAGAAAAAGAAGAGAAGCCTGAAAAAGAGCCTGAAAAAAAGGAACAGCAGGGCGGCGACAACTGATTTATGAATATGCGCCGCCTGTGCGGCTGTATAAATAATAAGAAGAGAGCGGCGGCGCGTTAAAAAACAGTAAACTGCCCGCCCGAAAGGTATTATGGCAAACGATAAAACTCCCATCAAACTAATCAAAGGCGTATACGTAAACCGCGAATTTTCGTGGATAAAGTTCAACCTCCGCGTGCTCGAACAGTCGGTGGACGAAGATACGCCCGTATTGGAGAGGGGTAAATTCCTCTCTATCTTTACTTCAAATTTAGACGAATTTTTTATGGTGCGTATGGGCAGCCTCTACAACGAGGACAAAATGCGCCCCGAAGCTACCGACAACAAGACCAGGCTGACCTTCGGAATGCAGCTCAAAGCAATTGCAGAGCGCGTGCCCAGACTTTACGAAATGCGCGAACACGCCTTCACGCACTTAAAGCGCGACCTTTCCGAGGCGGGCATAAACATACTCACCTATGCCCAGCTTTCAGAGGGCAGGAAAGACGAACTTAAAAAGATGTTCAACGCAAAGGTGCTTCCCCTTCTTTCGCCTATGGTGATAGACGCCAAGCACCCGCTTTTCAGGTTCGAAAATCTGCGCTGCTATATGCTTTATAAGCTCAAAAAGAACGACCACACTATGATAGGCGTGATGGAATTTTCTGATAAGCTCGACGCATTGTACCGCTTTGCGGGCGGCAAAAAGTTCAGCTTCATCACTATGGAAGAGGTCATCCGCAACCTCGGCTATCTCGCCTTCCCCGGCTATACGGCGTCGTCTTCGATAATGATAAGGGTGACGCGCAACGCCGACTTTGAAACGTACGTTGAAGACGCCGATATGGAGTACAACAACGACTTCTCGCAGTATATGAAGAGCAAGGTCGAAACCCGCCTCATCCAGAACGCCATAAGGCTGGAAGTTTACGGCGAGAGCAAGTCGCTTATGAAGTTCGTCACCGAGGCTCTGGGCATTCAGGAAAACCTGATATACAAGGTGCGCTCCAATTTCAGCTTCAAATATCTTTTCAGCCTTCCGAGGAGGATAGATAAAGAGCTTGCGGCAAAACTTTCTTACGCGCCCTTCAAACCCAAGATTTCAGAAAGGCTTTTAAACGCGCCCTCGATGATAGACGAGGTGCGCAAAAAGGACGTGCTTCTCCGCTATCCGTTCGAGAGTATGGAGCCTTTAATCAAACTTTTAAACGAGTGCGCCGAGAGGAAGGACTGCCTCTCTATAAAGATAACCATATACCGCCTTGCAGACCATTCGCGCATAGTCGAGGCCCTGAAACGCGCCAGCGAAAACGGCATAGACGTCACCGTGGTCATAGAGCTGTGCGCGCGCTTCGACGAAGAGAACAACCTGTATTTTGCGGGACAGCTTCACGACGCGGGCTGCAATATAATCTACGGAATGGAGAACTATAAGGTTCATTCCAAGATAATATCCATAGTATTTTCCGACGAAGAGGGCGGCATAAGCTATATAACGCACCTCGGCACGGGCAACTATAACGAAAGTACTGCAAAGCAGTACACCGACCTCAACATAATCACCGCCGACCAGAAGATAGGCGAAGACGGAGCCGCCTTCTTCCGCAACGTGTCAATCTCTAACGTAGACGGCGAATATTCCCGACTGCAAATCGCGCCCAAGTATTTCAAACAGAAGATACTCGAATGCCTCGACGGCGAGATTGAAAAGGCAAAATCAGGCAAAAATGGCATATTTATCGGCAAGATGAACAGCCTTACCGATAAAGTCATAATCGATAAACTGATAGAGGCGTCGCGCGCTGGCGTTAAAATAAAGCTGATTGTGCGCGGCATATGCTGCTTCTTGCCCGGCAAGGCGGGCAAGACCGAAAACATAAGCGTTATAAGCATAGTGGGCAGGTTTTTGGAACACTCGCGCATATATTGCTTCAGCGAGGGCAAGGACAGGGTGATGTATATCTCCTCCGCCGACCTGATGACGCGAAACACCGACAGGCGAGTTGAAATAGCCACGCCCGTGCTCGACAAGGACATAGAAAACGAAATCTATAAGATGCTCGAAGTGATGCTTGCCGACAACGTGAACGCGCGCAAACTGCTCCCCGACGGCACTTACGCCCGCGTGGAAGAAGGCAGCGAAAAGGTAAATTCCCAGGACTACTTTTTAAAGCACGTATAAAATTTGTGCGATTGAACGGGTAAAATAAAAAATGCGCCGTCCCGTTTTGCGGGGCGGCGCATTTTTTGGGTTCGGTATGTTTGCGGCAAAGAATGTGCGTTGCAAAGTATGCGCGTTGCAAAGTATGCGCGTTGTAAAGTATGCGCACGGCGCGGCGTTCGCTTATTTTTTACCGCCGCAACACCTTGTTTTTACAATGGCGTTGTATAATGTGAACAAATAATCGGCAGAAGGCACATAAATTTACGGGAGGAAATATTTATAATGGAAGAGAGCGTCGGCGAAAGCGGGGAGCTTTCCGCAGGGGTCGAAGAGCGGCTGGTGGCCGCCCTTTCAGAGGGCAGTATGGCGCGTATGATGGGCACGCTTGAAAAACTTAAAAGGCTGATGTCTTACTACCGCTGCGCAATAATGGAGATAGAAACAAAGTTCAGGGTGCTCGACGAGCAGTTCTCGCTCCGTCACGAACGCAACCCGATAGATACCATAAAGTCCCGCTTAAAATCGCCCGAAAGCATACTTGAAAAGCTCAACCGCCGCGGCTATCCCAAAACGCTCTCTTCGGTAGAGAGCAACCTTACCGACATTGCGGGCGTACGCGTAATCTGTTCGTTCAAAGACGACATATATATGCTTGCCGACTGTCTTTTGAAGCAGGACGACGTAAAGCTGATTGCCGCCAAAGACTATATAAAGAACCCCAAGCCCAACGGCTACCGCAGCCTGCACCTCATTGTGGAAACTCCCATATATTTGCAGGACGGCAAGCGTCAGATGAAGGCGGAAGTCCAGCTCAGGACGATAGCTATGGAGTTCTGGGCAAACCTCGAACACAAGCTGAGGTATAAAAAGAACCTGCCGCCCGAACTTGCCGCCGCCACGGCAAAGCGGCTTTACGACTGTGCCGAGCGCAGCGCGCTTTTAGACGACGAAATGCAGCGCGTGCGTGCGGCGATAGAGGGAGTATAATTATATATAAATTTCAATATACTGTTTCTTTAACCGGGCGCGCCGCTTTAAAATCATAAGCGGCGCGCCCGCCCTTTTTGCGGCGGCACGGTGCACCATAATTTGTCATTTCGACCGAGCGATAGCGAGCGGAGAAATCTCAAAGCCGCCCGCTGTTCGCCGCCTTGCGTCGGGATTTCGCTGTGCGTTCCCCTCGGTCACTTGATTTGCGGTTTCTCCAAGGGAGCCCTCCGCAAAGTAGCAGCGGCTTTGCTCATCTGCCGTTTCCACACAGTGTGCGGAGCCTCGGCAGAGCAGCGCTTTGCTCGCGCACGCGAAATGACAGCGGGGGAGGGTAATATGTCCGCTTGATTTGCGGTTGCCCCGCGCATATGCCCCGTTCAGCGCCATTTTACGGCTATCGCGGCAAATTTTATTCAGCTCTTTACAAATGAACATATTTATGGTATTATATTATCGGAATGATATAATGACGTTTTATCGTTCCGCACGCCGGCGGAATGCCGGGGGAGGTTATATTATGGCAAAAGACTTGCAGGTTATAAAATACGAGGGCGACAACACCGAGCTGTTCAAAAGGATATCGGCCGACGGTTTGGAGCCCGACGCCAGAATAGTCGTGCCCGAAACGCACAACGCAATCTTCATCAAGGACGGAATTCTGATGGATACGCTGCAAAGCGGCAGCTACGAGATATTTGAAGAGAAGTCCAAAAGAAAGTGCAAAAACGTTTCGGTAGAGGTAATCTACCTTTCAAAGACGGCGCGGCTCAAAGTTATGTGGGGCACAAAGACGCGCTTTTCTTTCCGCGACCCCGAAACCGACGTGCCCGTAAAAGTGGGCGCGCACGGCGAGTTCGAGGTGCAGATAAGCAACCCGCGCAAGGCGTATATGGTGCTCATCGGCGCAGAGGACGAATACACCGTGCAGGACCTGAAAGAGAGGCTTGCAACCCGTATGCTCAGCAAGGTGGAACCCGCAATAGCGGGCGCTATGCGCTCGGGAGGGCTTACGTTCGACAGAATGAGCGAACATAAGGACGAGATTGCGCAGTCGGTGCTCCCCGTGCTCTCGAAGATGTTCGAAGAGGACTACGGCCTCAAAATGTTCTCGTTCACGATTGCAAGCGTGGTGATATCCGACGAAGACATCGCCGCAATCGAAGACGCGAGAAAGAACGTTTCGCACCGTGCGGCGGGTATATGCCCGTACTGCGGCGCGCCCTATTCGGCGGGCGATAAATTCTGTTCTGCCTGCGGCAAGCCCGTATCAGCAAAAAAGGCGTGCCCCAAGTGCGGAAAGCTCAACGAAGGCGGCGCAAAATTCTGTTCCGCCTGCGGCGAAAAGCTGGATTAAAAGAGGCCTGCGGCGCCCGGTTTGTCAGGATGCGGTGGCGCGGTATAGGCGGTAAATTTTAAAATTGGCGCGGCAATATGCCGCAACTATTGCAATTTTTATACATAAAAATAAAAGAGGTGGCAAATAAATGAACGCAAATCTTCTGGCGAACCTTGCCGACTACGAAATAGTTATAATAGTGCTGGTCGCCGCCGTATTCGTCGGCGTGATAATCGCCGCGCTCATCTTCACGCGCAGGCGCAAGCGCAGCGTGGACGAAACCGTGCTGGAAAGCAGGGACGAGGTTGGCGAAAACGCCCGCACCGTGCAGGTGCTCAAAGCGCTTGCAGAGGGCAAGGCGGAAATGCAGGCAAAGCTCAACAATCTTTACGATAAACTGCTGTATCTCACCCCGTCGGCAGACGACGAGGTGGCGGTGATAGACGAAAAGATAAAGAACGCCCTCGGCGACATAAAGATAGAACTCACTAAGACGCGCGGCGAAGAGGGCAGCGGCAAGGCCGATAAGTATATCGAAGATATAAACGTGCTGATAGCCGAACGCGGAGTGCATACTGAAAGGTAAACAGGGTTAGCCCCGTCAGATTGTGCGGGTGCGCCCATTTCGGGAGGAATTATGTGGCCCTTTAAAAGCAAGTACGAAAAATTAAAGCGCGAGGACGTGGTTGAAGCCATCTGCGACCTCGAAAAACAGGAAAACGACCTCGAATCGGCGATAGTCGAACGGGCGCGCACCATAGACGAACTCCTCGAAAAGGGGAGGAAGGAAACAAACCGCGAGCTCAAACTCTTCTACGCCAAAAAAATCACTTCGCTGCGCGAGGAGAACCAGACCGACGTAAAGCGTGGAATGTACCTGATGTACAATATGAAGCTGCTCAGAAAGCTCAAAAGCACGATAGACGACAACGAGTTTTTCGTGCGCACGGGCAAGGTTTCGCTCGGCAACCTGCTTGCCGACCAGAAGGGGCTGGCGCAGTTTTTAAACAAGGCGCTCAACACCAAGGTCAGCAGCGAACAGGTGCTCACCGAGGCAGACGATATCTGGAACGAGGTGCAGAGCGGCTACGAAGAGAACGAGCGCATCTATGGCGTGAACGAGCACGACGACGAACTTCTGGCTATGTTTGAAACGGGCGAACAGCTCGACGCCGAGGCGGGAAAGGAAAAGCAAAGTTCGCCCGCAGACGATAAAAAGCAGGCCTTATCCGACGAAAACGCCGAATAAAAATTTAAATTTCTGCACAGGCTTACTTAATTTATTTTGCGGGGCAAAACGGCTTCGCGGGGAGATATGTATGGGTCTTTTTAAGAGCAAGATAGAAAAGGAACTTGAAAAAAAGCGGCTTATAAAGCGCACCGTATACAATATGAACAAGCAGATAGACGCTTTGGAAGAGCAGAAAAAGGTGTTCGTGCAGAAGGCGGTCGAGGCAAAAAAGAACGGGCTGGAAGCACAGTACAACCTGGCGCTCACGGGCTATAAAATGACCTTGTTGCAGCAAAAGCGCGCGCAGGAGATGCTTTTGAATTTTGAAATCACTTCGCAGATGAAGGATATGACGATGATGACCAAACAATTTCTGGGCGGAATGAGCGTTCTGAGCAAAGAGATGGCAAAGCTCGCCGACGAAAAGGAATTCATCGAGGTGCAGAAGCAGTTTGAAATAGCGATGGGCAAGGCCGAAAAGCAGGCCGAGCAGATGGATATATTTATGGAAACCAGCCAGGATTCGTTCGCCAGCGCGGCAAAAGTGGGCAACACCGACGACGCCGAGATAGAGAAGATGATAGAAAATCAGGCGGGCGCTGGCGAATTTTCTGACGAGGCGATAGACAAGGAGCTTGAAGAACTGCGCAAAAAGATTGATTCGCAGATGAGCTGAAAGCGGCTTGGCTTGGGCATATGTGCGGCTGAATTCCGCATATTGTCTGCGCCGCGCAATGCGGCGGAGGTATAGTTTGAAGGATAAAAACAATGCGTTGCCGATTTTGTGCGACACGTGCGGCGGGCCACTTCGGTACTCTTCCGACGGGCTGGAAGCCGCCTGCCCCTATTGCGGCAACAGATATAACTTCCGCGGAGGAAGGTCAGAGGCGCTGTCGCTTGCGCTCAGCCGCGCCAATTCCTATCGTCTTAATTGCGATTTTTCCGAGGCCGAGCGCGAGTATTCGCTCATATTGGAGCGCAACCCGCAGGACGCCGAGGCGCACTGGGGTATGGTTTTAAGCAGGTATGGCGTAGAGTATGTTCCCGACCCGCGCACCGGGCTGCGCGTACCCACCTGCCGCAGGACGGTTAAAGGCAGCATATTGCAGGACGAAAATTACATAAATGCGGTAAAGTACGCCCCTCCCGCGCAGGCGCAGTCTTACGCCGAAAAGGCGGGGGCAATCGAACGCTTGCAGGCAGAAATCAAGCAGCGGATGGAGAAGGAGGAGGACTTTGACGTCTTTCTCTCGTTCCGTTCGACGGACGACGGGGGCAGGCCCACCAAAGAGCGCGTGGTTGCGCGCAGGATATACGACGAACTCACCCGCCGAGGAATAAAGACCTTTATGTCGGAAGTGACGTTGAAGGGAAGATTGGGTGAGGACTACGAACCTATAATATACAAGGCGCTGTACAGCTGTAAATTCTTCATTCTCATAGCTTGCAGCGCACAGAACATAAACTCGCCGTGGGTTAAAAACGAATGGTCGCGTTTTTGCGACAGGATAAGCGAAGAGCGGCTTACCGCCGCTTGCTGTGCGGTGTTCGAAGGCTTGCAGCCTTCCGAACTTCCCTCGTTCTTTCGCGGGCAGGGCGTAGACCTTTCAAAGTACCCCGCAGGCGGGTACGAAATTGAAATAGCCGATAATCTTCAAACCCGTTTTTTCAGCCGAAAGATGCAAAACGGAGGCACATATGCCGCAAATAACGCCGCAGGCGCGGCTAAAAATTACGGCAGTTTCGGCGCGGGGCAGGCGGACGACCTCTTTAAAATACTCGATGAAGGCAGGGCGGCGCTCTCGCGCGGGGACTTCGTGTCTGCCGCGGTGGCATATTCGCGCGCGATAGAGCGCGACGGCGACTGCGGCGAGGCGTGGCTGGGCGCTTTTATGGCAGAGCTGGAAGTGCGGCAAATAAAGAGCACGAAAAAGTTCGCGCAGGAAGTTTCAAACAGGCTGTGGGCTTCGGGCGGCACGGCGGAGGAATGTACGCGGCATCTTGCTCAGAACGCGCACATACTCTATGCCCTCTCGTCGCCCTATTACAAAAATGCCGTAAAATACTCCACTCCCGCAATGGCGCGTATGCTCTCGGACGCCAAAGTATACATAATGGATATGGCCGATAAGTGCAACGCCGCTTTAAAACTGTGCGCAGACGAGTGTGCCGCGCGCGAACGTGCGGACAGCGGAAAGATTTACGACAGCGAAAGCGGAAATTATTACGACTATGACGACAGCGGCAGCGGCTTTTCGTCTGCGGCGGCATTCCTCGGCGGCGCGGCAATAGGCGGCGCGCTGGGCGGATTTCTGGGCAGAAGGAGCAGGTTTGCAAGACCTCCGCGCTTTCCGTGGGGTCGGCGCGGGCCGCGTCCTCCGCGCCCGCCCCGCCCTCCGCGTTTCGGCGGGCCGCGAGGCGGCAGAAGGTGGTAGTGCGGCTTTCTGGGCAGCGGCTGCCTTATACGGCGGCGCAGGGGGAACACATTTTTGACGACATAAGCGGATATGGAAAAGTTTGTTTTAAACTGCGAAACGTGCGGCGGGCCGCTCGAATACAGTCCCGACGGGCTTACGGCGGTCTGCCCCTATTGCGGCAATACCTATAATTTCAGGGGCGCAAAAACCGAGGCGCTCACGCTGGCTTTAAACCGCGCAAACGCAATGCGCATAGCGTGCGACTTCGACGGCGCCATTCGCGAGTACAGGCTGATAACCGAGCGCAACCCGCACGATTCCGAGGCGCTGTGGGGCCTTGCGCTGAGTACTTACGGAATAGAGTACGTGCGCGACCCGCGCTCGGGGCTGCGCGTGCCCACCTGCCGCAGGACGGTTAAAGGCAGCATATTGCAGGACGAAAATTACATAAATGCGGTAAAGTACGCCGCTCCCGCCCAGGCCGAACAGTACAGGCAGCGCGCCGCGGCGATAGAGCGGTTGCAGACGGCAATCAAGCGCAGGCTCGAAGACGAGGCCGATTTCGACGTGTTCCTCTCGTTCCGTTCGACGGACGACGGGGGCAGACCAACCAAAGAGCGCGTGGTTGCGCGCAGGATATACGACGAACT